>ERZ779924.12-NODE-12-length-133217-cov-5.70258_pt1 | contig 133217 bp, 128 predicted proteins | sample MGYA00511955_ERZ779924 | MGnify/ENA primary metagenome ERZ779924 (study PRJEB29588, sample SAMEA1969417) | human gut metagenome | biome: human gut; feature: human-associated habitat; material: faeces | place: Denmark | collected 2008/2010 ... | reverse complement strand
CCGAAAAGAGTATGGCAGTATTAATAATGGCCAGATGAGAATAAGCCTGAGGAAAATTACCCAGCAGTTCCTTGGTCTCGAAATGAATGTCCTCGCTGAGCAACCCCACGTGGTTGGTACACTTCAGCACCTCATCGAAAAGTGCCCGTGCCTCATCCTTCTCTCCAATGACAAACAACGCACGTATCAGCCAGAATGTACAGATGGTAAATGCAGACGACGGATAACCAAAATCATCGTGCGTGTTATACCGGTACATCAGTCCATTGTGCAGAAGTTCTTTCTGTACTGCCTTAACCGTTTTATGATAACGGATATCATCGGCCTGCAAGAATCCGTAGGCTTCCATGAGCAGCAAAGATGAATCCAGATCGAGATTGTCGTATGCCTGCGAGAAACTCTGTATCTCTTCCTTCCAGCCGTTTCGCCACACGTCTTCCTTGATTCTTTCGGCTTCTTCTTTCCATTTCTGTGCATACTCATATTTGCCCAGCAGACTGGCGATTTTCTCTCCCCGGTCCATCGCTACCCAACACATGACCTTGGAAGACACAAAGTGCTTTTCTTCACCACGGATTTCCCAGATTCCCCGGTCGGGTTTATGCCAGTCTTCCATCACGGTGAGCATGATGCTCCGCACCATTTCCCACATGTCTTCTATCTCATTCAACGGACCGGCCATCAGTTTGTAGTATTGGTAAATGAGGTCCATCAAATAACCGAAGGAATCATTCTGCCGCTGATGATAGGCATCGTTTCCAATCCGCACAGGACGGGAATTCTGATAACCGAACAAATGTTCCAGCACTACTTCCGTCAGTTTCCGCTCCCCATGAATGCCATACATAATTTGGAAATTATTGTGCTCCGACACAAAACAATTCTGGATGAAACGCATGAACTTACGCGCCGCATTGGCATGCCCGGTCTTGAAAAGAGTTTCTATTGACATAGAGGCATCGCGAAGCCAGCAGAAACGATAGTCCCAGTTACGCACTCCTCCGGCTTCTTCCGGCAGACTAGTGGTGATGGCTGCCAGCACAGCTCCATTGTGAAAGGTCATCAGTTTTAGTGCCAGCATGCTTCTTTCTATCACGTCGTTGTATAAGCGATACTTCTTGGTCCGGTTGGTCCAATTCAGCCAGTACACCAACGTACGGCAGTATTCCAGTTTTTCACGCTCAATATCTACTGCAATCACTTTTTCATTGCTCGAAAGCAAAAAGAACTCATCTTTCTCAAGCGTAAAAGTCTTGCCGGCCATCACTTCCAGCAAGGGCAAAGAAGAATAAAGATATTGCCTGTACTTATCGGTAGAAGATGAATACGACTCCACAAACATTGGTGTCTGATTGACAATGACTCGCCCGCGGGCATAATCGGGAGCCGGCCGATAAATCACTTTAAAGTGAGGCCTTCCTTTAATCCAGCGTATATACCTGTATATCTCGGCAGGACGGTAAACGCCATCCTCATTATCTATATGATAACAAGGCATGAAATCTACCACGGCAAACGCATCCTTTCCTGTATTATATTCTGTAGAAAGTATGTTGGTATGCGGCACGTACGACTGAGTGATTTTATATTCCTCCGACACTTCAAATCCAAAATATCCCCCTTTCTGCTTGTCGAGGAGGGAGGCAAACACAGAAGGTGAATCAAAATAAGGGAAACACAACCATTCAATACTGCCTTTGTCGGATATCAGTGCCGCAGTCGTGCTGTTGCCTATGACACCATAATTCAAATTACTTTGCATGTGTATTTATTTACCAATAAAATTTTTCAAACAATTAAACACAGACATTACCTGTCCTTTCAGGCTCCGGAAGCCCCTCTCATCTTCCACACTGCGAGCCAGCCCGGATAAAAACGGCAGTACGCCCGCCTGCAAAGGAATATGGAAACGGGCGGTATCGGATATATTACCCACCTTTATTGTATAGGCATTTGCCGGAAGGGCACAGAACATATCTTCATCGGTCACATCATCGCCCATGGCCAAAATAAAATCGTAGTGTCCGTTTTGCAGAAGACGTTGTATTTCAGTGCCTTTGGTACAATCCATGCGTTTTATCTCTACCACCTTATTTCCCTGCATGATTTGAAGCCTTTGCTTCAGACAGATGTCTACCAATGCATTGACAAGCTGTTTAGAGCGAAGTTCACCCAACCAGGAGTCTACCTCGCGATAGTGCCATGCCAACGAGGTTTCCTTGTATTCCAGACTAGATTTCGGTGTCTTGTTGACAAATAGTTTCAAGATAGACAATATTCCCTCGTTCCAGGTATAATCACTGACATTCTTATGCCATGCCCCATTTTCCTTGTAAAAAGCTCCATGCTCTGCGGCAAACGAGAGCGGAATAGCCCCCAGCCATTTTTCGAGCGTGAAATGATCGCGCCCGCTGTTGATGACCACATGATTGCAAGGGTCGCTTGCCAGTCTTTTCAGTAAGTCAATCAGTTCGGGAGTAGGACAGGCATCTTGCGGCTTGTTTTGAAAACCGACCAATGTTCCATCGTAATCTAGAATAATCAGCCTCCTATAGGAAGCTGTATATGCACGTTGAATTTGCAGGGCCGTATCTGACGTCAGTTTTTTTCTGGCCAGCGCCTGATTCTTGTATACAGTCTGCTGCCATTCACCCATGAAATCGCCCGCCCATTTGTTGACAGTCTGGCGTGACACCACTGTCTGCATGGCAGCAAGACGGGCTTTCTGTTCTGCTTCCGGCATCTGCAAGGCCTGATGAATAGCATTCTCTATTTGGCTGATATCATTAGGATTGATAGTGAGCGCATCGTGAAGTTCTACAGCTGCCCCAGCCATCTCACTTAAAACCAACACCCCCTGATTGTCACGCTTAGTGGCTACATATTCCTTGGCAACCAGATTCATCCCGTCACGTAACGGTGTAACCAATGCCACATCGGCCAGATAATACATGGCTGTCAGTTCTTCTAACAAGAATCCGTGATAGAAATAATATACCGGTGTCCAGTCTACAGTAGAATAACACCCGTTGATAAGCCCTATTTCCTTGTCTATTCTGGTTTTCAAATCAGCATAACTGTCCACCCTGTCGCGCGAAGGTACAAGCACCATGACCAGCACCACTTTTTCTCTGTATTCTGGATGATGCTCCAGAAAATTCGCAAATCCCCGCAAACGGTGCAGAATACCTTTACTATAATCCAAGCGGTCGACTGACAGAATCAATTTACTACCTCCATACTTGGCTTTTAGATGAGCGATAGTTTCCTGTACTTTTGGTTGCTCGGATGCTTTATGATAAAGCGCATAGTTAATTCCCATCGGCAAAGCATCAACCCGCACAATACGGTTGCCTACTCGTGCTTCTTCCAAATTAAATTCCACATTCAGCACCCGCTCTGCCGCACTGATAAAATGCCTCACATAATCATGCGTATGAAAGGCTATGAAATCAGCTCCCAGTAATCCGTCAAGAATACAAGCCCGCTCCGGAAGAATACGGAACAACTCATACGAAGGGAAAGGAATGTGATGAAAATAGCCGATATGCAAAAACGGAAATTTCTTCCGCAACAAGCCCGGAAGTAGCATCAGATGATAATCCTGCACCCACACCCAGTCGTCTGGCTGAATGATTTTAGCTATTTCTTCGCAGAACAGCATATTCACTTCTTTGTAATATGCCCAATAATCCTGCCTGTACTGCGTATATGCATAGAAATAATGGCATAAAGGCCATATCGTACTATTACTATAGCCCTCGTAATAGTTCTCATATTGTTTCTCAGAAAGAAATACAGGATGAAAATTCATAGCTTCCAGTTGCAGGCGAATCCTTCTTTTCTCCTCCTCGCTATCGGTACAAACACCCGGCCATCCAATCCAACGTTTTTCGCAAGAAATTTCCAGCGAATTTAGCCCCGTGGCTAATCCTCCCTCACTGCGCGACAACACCATTTGCCTGTCAGCGGTCAACGCTACCTTGACCGGCAGTCTGTTGGATATAATATATAGTCTCATAAATTCTCGTGCTGTTTAGTTTTTCAATTATCTTTCCAGAACCCGCGATAGAACAACAACAGGATACCAAAAATCTCCAAACGACCGATGAACATCAGTGCCGACAATATCCATTTGGCTGCATCGGGTAAGGCGGCCCATGAAAACACCGGTCCAAAAGCACCCAGCCCCGGGCCTACATTACCTATAGCCGACACAACTGTACTCATTGCCTCTGTCAGTCCTACCCCAAAGCACATCAGCAGCGTCCAGCCTATAAAAATGCAAATCAGATACGTTGCAAAGAAAGTGTATACTGTGGCCGACACTTGCGAGGATATTAGCTCCTTATTGACACGAACCGGCAACACCGCCCGCGGATGAAGCATCTGCTTGAACTGGTTACGGATGTTCTGGGCAATGATAAGCAAACGCAGGTTTTTGATACCTCCGCTTGTAGAGCCCGTACAGCCTCCTGACAGCATGGCAAATATGAGTAGCATCCAGGTGAACTGAGGCCACAGGTTATAGTCGTCCGTAGCAAACCCGCAAGAGGTATGCGTAGTAGCCACCTGAAACAAGGCTTTGCGGAATGCCGTTTCCAGGTCATAATAATCTGTCACGAACAAGGCTATGGTAATGATTCCCGTCAGTATGCCCACAGATTTGAGAAACCAATGAAGTTCCCTGTCTTTCAACAAGTTTTGATACTTTCCCTTCAATGCCATATAATACAAAGAGAAATTCACGCCTGAAAAAATCATGAAGATAGAAATCACATATTCTATAAATGGAGAATGCCAGTAAGACACACTATCCTGCTTGGTAGAAAATCCGCCTGTAGCCGTGGTAGTAAAAGAGTGGCAAACAGCATCAAACAGGTTCATTCCTCCACACATCAACAGAATGGTTTCTACCAGTGTCAGCCCGATATAAATCAGCCATAGACAACGGGCCATGACTTTTGTCTTAGGATGAATCTTGTCGTGCGTCACACCTGTAGCCTCCGAAAGAAAAAGCTGCTGGCTGCTACCGCTGAAAAGCGGAAGCAAAGCAATCGTGAAAAGCACAATGCCCAATCCGCCAATCCACTGCGTCAGACTACGCCAGAACAGCAGGCCATAGGGTAATGATTCAATGTCGTCCAGAATGGTAGCTCCTGTGGTAGTGAAACCAGACATGGTCTCAAAAAAAGCGTCTGCTACCGAAGGAATATACCCACTAAGGTAAAAAGGCAACATGCCCAACGCCGTAAACAACAGCCACGAAACACTGACAATACAATATCCGTCACGGCGACTAACCTGACTGTCGGCTCGCTTGCCAAACAAAATCATGCCTCCCCCCAAAACGATATTGATTCCCATGGTTTGTACAAAATAAATATAATCGGGCTCCTGATACAAAAGTGACACGCCGGCACATAGGGCAAATAGTCCTGCCTCTACCCATACCAGCACTCCCAGAATATAAATAATCAGCCGGGCATTTATCAGACTGTGTTTCCGGCCTCTACCACGAGGCGCATCGCATTCAAAAAGATTTTCCATAACCCTGTCGTTTTTACCTCTGAACAAGCAAATGTTATGCCGGGAATTCAGAGAAACACATAACTTAATAAAAATCAGAGAAATAAAGCAAAATGAAGGATAAGAATTTTCCAAGCATCCTTCTCATTTTGAGAAAAACCATCTCATTTCGATAGAAAAGCCACAAAGACACTTCTAAATAAAAAATCCTTGACATTCCTACCCGGAATATCAAGGATGAAGATTATTACATTAGTAATGATTATGTTTCAGAAACCCACACTGAAGCCTGCTACCAGATAAGTACGGTCATAAACCGGGGCTACAATGGCCTGCACAAACAAAGGAATAGAGAAATTTTCGGTCACCCGGATATCCTTACTTGCTTTCAGTGAAATGTCTGTAAAGGCAGCTTTATGATGGTACATGCCTTTCCAGGGAGTAAAACCGATGGCAGGTGTCAAAGTCACATCAGCCGGCAGTGTCACAGGATAAGATGCAGTGATATAGGTTGAAGCCCGTAAATCACCGTCTTCATCCTTGTCGGCTCCTGCAAACATAGTGCTCCATGACAAAGATAGCGGAAAAGATTCACCGAAGTTATAAGCTAATGTACCTTCAAAATAGTGCCCATTCTTGTAATGTCCATACGGCTGGTTTACCCCATTCCACCAATAATCAGACACGGTCACTGAGAAGTTATTGACTGCATAGCTCAGGTTTATGTCAAATTCCTTAGCACCGCCTTCTTCCCATTTTGTCAGCGACTGGCTTCCCCATACATTGAGTGTAAAACCTGCGTAACCCAGTGTCAGCGAAGGCTGAACAGAGAATCCGGAATTCTGGTCGGCACCACGCCAAATATAATCAGTCACGAAATCAGCTTTTCCGTTTACGGTAAATTCATTTTGTGCATTTGCTACAGCAGGACACATCAGCGCAGCTCCAAGCACTGCCAGGCATCCTTTCATCATCTTTTTCATACGTTTTTTCGAGTTTAATTTTTTATTATATTACCTATTGAGTTTTTCTTTCTGTCCACTTATGAAAGACAGATTGTCTCTTTTTTAGCTCACTTATTTCATTGTGGGATTTGCTTCCTCTAAAGCCACGTTCAGTTTCAGCACATTGATTTTTTCTGTTCCGAACAAGCCGAGGAAGGGTTTCTCAACCATCTTGTCGACAATAGCCTTCACTGTTTCCTCACTCATACCACGTGCCTCGGCCACACGTTTCACCTGTACATACGCACAAGCCGGAGTGATGTTCGGATCTAGTCCGGAACCGCTGGCAGTCACCATCTCGGCCGGTACATCCTTACGCTCCAAGTAAGGATGATGCACTAAAAAAGAATCTACGCGTGCTTCGACTTCTGCCAGATATTCTTCATTCGTAGGACCTTTGTTGGAACCTGCAGAGGCATCTCCCTTATAATCGGCTGCCGAAGGCCGTCCCCAGAAATAAATATCCTTTGTAAAGGTCTGTCCCACATTGGCAGCACCTACTACCTTTCCATTCAGAGTAACTGTTTCCGCGTTTCCTTTTCCTGGACCGAAAAACTGTCCGAACACCCATAGAATCAGCACGTAACATACTGAGAAAAGAATGCAAAATGCAATGGTAATGCGAATTGATTTTATAAAGTTTTTCATAACTGTCTGTTTGTTTTTATTAGAAGAATAATCCTACAAATAAGTCTATTAATTTAATTCCGATGAAAGGTGCGATAAGACCGCCCACTCCATAAATCATCAGGTTACGGCGAAGCAATGCACTCGCTCCTATCGGCTTATAGGCCACTCCCTTCAATGCCAGCGGAATCAAAATCGGAATAATGATAGCATTGAATATGATAGCAGAAAGAATGGCACTTTCAGGGCTGTGCAGCCCCATGATGTTCAACGGAGCCAATTGCGGAACGGTCACCATAAACAAGGCCGGAATAATGGCAAAATACTTGGCCACGTCGTTGGCAATAGAGAAAGTGGTGAGCGTACCGCGAGTCATCAGCAACTGCTTACCGATTTCTACAATCTCAATCAGTTTAGTCGGGTCATTGTCCAGATCGACCATATTACCAGCTTCTTTGGCAGCCTGCGTACCACTGTTCATGGCTACTCCTACATTGGCCTGTGCCAATGCCGGTGCATCGTTTGTACCGTCACCCATCATAGCCACCAGTTTGCCGGCAGCCTGCTCCTTCTTGATATAGTTCATCTTGTCTTCGGGTTTAGCTTCTGCAATGAAATCGTCCACTCCGGCTTTTTCAGCAATGTATTTTGCAGTCAGCGGGTTGTCACCAGTCACCATCACCGTTTTCACACCCATCTTGCGCAAACGTTCGAAACGTTCTTCAATACCCGGTTTGATAATATCCTGCAATTCAATGACACCGGCAATCTGCTTGTTGATGCTGACCACCAACGGAGTTCCGCCATTTCCTGAAATCTTCTGAATGATATCCTCTGTTTCTTTCGGAAACTCATTGCCGGCTTCCAGTGCAATACGACGAATGGCATCGAACGCACCTTTACGGATTTCCGTTCCATCTTTCAGGTCGATACCGGAACATTTGGTTTCGGCCGTAAACTTAATCATGTGGGCACCTTCTGTATTCAGTGTACGCATCCGGACTCCCTGTTCACGTCCCAAATCAATGATAGATTTTCCCTCTGGCGTATCATCGGAAACAGAAGACAGCAGACAGGCTTCTACGAAAGCATGCTTGTCCAGACCTGCCACCGGATAGAAAGCAGTAGCCTTACGGTTACCGATAGTAATGGTACCGGTTTTGTCCAGCAACAGTGTATCTACGTCACCGGCGGTTTCTACCGCTTTACCCGACTTAGTAATTACATTGGCACGCAGAGCACGGTCCATTCCGGCAATACCGATGGCAGACAGCAGTCCTCCGATGGTGGTTGGAATCAGACACACAAACAAAGAAAGGAAAGCAGCAATCGTAATCACGGTATGAGAATAGTCAGCCATTGGTTTGAGCGTGATGCAGACAATCAGAAACACCAATGTAAATACAGCCAGTAAAATGGTCAGGGCTATTTCATTCGGTGTTTTCTGACGACTTGCCCCTTCTACCAGCGCAATCATCTTGTCCAGGAAACTTTCGCCAGGCTGTGTAGTCACCACTACCTTGATGTGATCCGACAGTACCTTCGTACCTCCGGTAACTGAACTCTTGTCACCCCCTGCCTCGCGAATAACCGGAGCAGACTCACCAGTGATGGCACTTTCGTCAATGGAAGCCAGTCCTTCTACAATTTCACCGTCGGCCGGAATCACATCGCCAGCCTCACATTCAAAGATATCACCTTTCTTCAATTGAGAACTGCTCACTGTCTTTACCTTACCATCAACAATCAGTTTGGCAGGAGTTTCCTCGCGTGTTTTTCGCAAGCTGTCGGCTTGTGCCTTACCACGAGCTTCGGCAATGGCTTCTGCAAAGTTGGCAAACAGCAAGGTGAGAAACAAAATGATGAAAACCCAAAGATTGTATATAAATGAACCTTGTGATGTGTTAGTGGCCGAATAGATTGTAACAACCAACATGATTAGTGTAGAAACTTCTACCGTAAACATGATGGGGTTCTTCACCATGATTTTTGGATTCAGCTTGACAAACGACTGTTTCAAGCTTTCCATTACTTGATCCTTCTGAAACAGGGAAGTATTATTATTATTTTTCATATCTTTTATTCTTTCATTATTACCGTATCCGCCAGGGGCTAAAGACTCCCCTGGGTAATACGATGGGCTTATGTCAGTATTTTTCTCTTATAAACTAAAGTGTTCTGCAATTGTACTCAAAGCATGTGCCGGGAAGAATGACAGAGCAGCTACGATGAAAATCACGGCAAATGTCATCACTCCGAAAGTCACGGTATCTGTTTTCAATGTTCCGGCACTTTCCGGAATGTATTTCTTCTGTGCCAGCAAACCGGCAATGGCTACCTGACCTACTATCGGAATGAAGCGGCTCAGAATAAGCACGATACCGCAAGAGAAGTTCCAGAACCAAGTATTGTCGCCCAAACCTTCAAAACCAGAACCGTTGTTGGCTGCTACTGAAGTAAACTCATACAGCATTTCGCTCAAGCCGTGGAATCCGGGATTATTCAGCCATCCGCCTTCACTTTCTACAAATTCCGGCGCATGCACATACAGATAGGCTGCCAGTGCCGTACCCACCAGAATCACAAACGGATGAAGGAGAGCTACAATCGAGGCCACTTTCATTTCACGGGCTTCCACTTTATGGCAGAGGAACTCAGGCGTACGTCCCACCATCAGACCGCTGATAAACACAGCGATGATGATAAAGGTGAAATAGTTCATCCAACCCACACCTACACCGCCAAACCAAGTGTTAATCTGCATGTTCAGCATTTCAATCATACCAGAAACAGGCATCGTAGAATCGTGCATACCATTCACAGAACCGTTGGAGGTTACTGTAGTAACCACGCTCCACAAACCGGTAGCCCCTGCTCCCAGACGCACTTCCTTGCCTTCCATGGCTCCGTTATCCTGTGCAATACCCATAGCATCAATACGTGGGTTACCTCCCATTTCTGTAGGCACATTAATACATACGCCAATAAGGAATGCAGCCAGCATGACACAATAAATGCTGTACCCCAGTTTCCTGCGGTTCACATAGAAACCAAAGGCAAATGCCATAGCCATAGGCAGAATCAGAATAGACCAGCATTCTACCATATTAGAGAAATAGGTAGGATTTTCCAACGGATGTGAAGAATTCACACCATAATATCCACCTCCGTTCGTTCCAAGTTGCTTAATAGGAATAATGGCGGCAGCAGGACCTTGTGACACATTCTGCGTAGCCCCTTCCAAAGTGGTAATTTCCATTTTCCCGTCGAATCCCATCGGAGTCCCCTGCGTAATCAGAATAAAACCTACCACCAGCGAAAGCGGCAGCAAAATACGTGTGCAGCTCAAAACGAGGTAGTTCCAAAAGTTTCCGATTGTCTTGGTAGTCTTTTCGCCCAAAGCTTTCATAATGCCTGCCATAGCTGCCATACCGGTAGCAGCTGTAATAAACTGGAAAAGCATGATAACAAACAATTGTGTGAAATAAGTCAGATTGCTTTCTCCGCTATAGTGCTGTTCATTACAGTTCACCATGAAAGAGATACAAGTGTTGAAAGCCTGATGTGCTGTCTGACCGATATTTCCATCAGGATTGAGCGGAAGATAGCCCTGGACTACCAGCAGAATCATACCCCAGATAAACCAGAACAGATTCACCACCAGCAAGGCTCTCAAAAACTGCTTCCAGTTCATTTCTTCCTGTGGATTGATGCCAGAGAACTTAAAAATCATATTCTCCACCGGCTTCATGAAATCCGACCAAACCTTTTTACCTTTATATACTTTCGCCATATACTTTCCAATCGGATAGCTCAGCGCTACCATCAGAACAATCTGCGCTATAACGCCTAAAATTTCTGTGTTCATAATACCTTATTTATATAAATATCTACTTTATCAGAATTTCTCCGGCTTCACAAGCACATACATCAAATAGCCGAACATGATTACACTCACAATAAATAATGCGGTATACATAAATCTTTCTCCTTTCAAATTTTTTCAAACCAGTCAATACATTTATAAAAGAGCCAGAAGCAGGCGAAGCCGCTCAACAAACAGATTAAAAATCCCATTGTAAATAGTTCCATAGTTTTCGTTTTTTTGTTTTTCTTTTTTACGATAAATAATTATTTAATTTCACGGCATACATAAGGCAAAGGCCGTGCCACAATCCGAAGAAAAACCTTAAATAACTGATTCACTGCAAGATATTTTATCAACAAAAGAAAAAGGCACAAAAAAAGCCTTCTCAAAATGAGAAGGCCCACTATTATTTTGAAATATCAGAACGATAAAACAGTTCTATACGGGAATATGATATGCCTCAATTTTACGGTAAAGCGTAGCCAAACCGATTTTCAGCAAGCGTGCCGCTTCCGTTTTATTGCCTTTGGTGTATTGCAGGACTTTCGTGATGTGCTTCTGTTCAATTACCGCCAGTTCAAATTCTTCTCCCCCCTGCTCTTCGTAAATCTCAGCACATTGCAGGTCTATCGGCAAATCCTGAACAGTCACTTCCTCATCACAGATGATGGCACTACGCTCCATCACATTCTTCAGTTCACGGATATTTCCCTTCCATTCAGCCCCCTTCAAAATGCGTACTACCTCAGGAGTCATCCCTTTAATTTCTTTTTTCAGCTTTGCAGAAAAACGTTTCAGAAAGACTTCCGCCAGCGTTTCGATATCTTCTTTCCGCTCGCGTAATGGAGGAAGGTGGATTTGAAACACCGACAAACGAAAATAAAGGTCTTCACGGAAATTTCCGTTCTCAATTTCCTTTTTCAAATCGCGGTTAGTGGCCGAAATAATACGCACATCTACCTTGGTCGGCTTCGTGTCGCCTACCTTTATATATTCTCCGGTTTCGAGTACGCGCAACAGACGTGCCTGAAGGTCGAAAGCCATTTCACCGATTTCATCCAAAAAAACCGTGCCGTGATTGGCCACTTCAAACAGACCAGGCTTATCTTTCATGGCTCCGGTAAAGGCTCCGGCCTTGTAACCAAAAAGCTCACTCTCCAGCAAGTCTTTACTGAAAGCCGAACAGTTGATGGCCATGATAGGATACTGACTGCGAGGACTCGCGTAATGGATGGCGTGGGAGAACACTTCCTTTCCGGTGCCGGTTTCACCCGTCAGCAGTACCGGTACATCCGTATCGGCCACTTTCCGGGCCAGTGCAACCGCCTGCTTCAGTCCGTTGGAACTTCCGATAATCGACTCAAACGAATAGGATACGGGAGGAGCGACCTTTCCTTTCTTTTTCTCCACCTCATCCACTGCACGACTGATTGTCGGAATAATCTTGCGGTTGTCATCTCCCTTGGTTATGTAATCAAATGCCCCATTCTTAATGGCCTGCACCCCATCCGGAATGTTACCGTGAGCGGTAAGCAGAATTACCTCTGCATCCGGACGATGCTTTTTTATCTCCCGAATGAAATCGACTCCGTTTCCATCGGGGAGAAACACGTCACAAAGCACCACATCAAACGGTTGGGCTTTCAGCAGTTTCAATGCACTCTGGCAGTCACTCGCTTTCCACACCTTGTAGCCTTCCAGCTCAATCATGCGCGCCAGCAGGTTACGGATGGGGTCTTCATCATCAATCACTAAAATCTGGATCATATCAGTAAAATAAATTAGGAGGAACAGAAAAATGGGCCCTCCCCTATTAAATCATTGCAAAAATACGAAAATATCGACATTCTTTCCAAACTTTCCGCACTTTAGCGTAACAGTGTTTCAACAATCTCCATCATTAAATCATAGTTTGCAGAAGAATAAAATGCTGTATATCCGACTTTTTTCAAATCACAAAAATCTAACTATCAACAATATACAAAATCACAAAAGTATCCCTCAAAAAAATAAATATTCTCAGGCATTAGGAATATTTCAAAGACGTTACTAACTTTGCGCCACAATTTGTGTAACCGCATGAAGTTAATATTGATAACAACCCCTACTTATTTTGTAGAGGAAGACAAGATCATTACTACTCTGTTCGACGAGGGACTGGACATTCTCCATCTGCGTAAACCCGACACGGCTCCGGTTTATGCGGAGCGTTTGCTAACCCTCATTCCCGAGAAATACCACAAGCGTATTGTCGTACACGATCATTTTTATTTGAAAGAAGAATATAAGCTCAAAGGCATCCACCTGAGTCATCGCAACCCGCTGATTCCAGACAACTATACCGGACACGTGAGTGCATCCTGCCATACCTTCGACGAAGTAACGGCCGACAAGAAAATGTGCGACTACGTATTCCTCAGCCCGATATTCGACAGCATTTCCAAAGAAGGCTATGCATCGGCCTTCACATCGGAATCCATCCGTGAAGCTGCCGAGAAAGGCATTATCGACAAACGGGTCATTGCCCTGGGAGGTGTAGACGAGAACAACCTGCTTCAGGTGAAGGATTTCGGCTTCGGGGGAGCCGCTATCTTAGGAGGACTGTGGAACAAGTTTGACCCCGCTTCAGACTACAATTATCAAGAACTTATCGCTCATTTCAGAAAATTGAAGCGACTGGCCGACTGAGTCATTCGCTAAAATTCTGCCGGAAACGTTTGTCCGGCTTAAAGAAATGGCGTACTTTTGCAGAAAATAAGGCAATATTATCTATTTTTACAATGAGCGCAACATCACCTTTTAAGGTATTCTCTGGTACAAACTCGAGATACCTTGCAGAAAAAATCTGTAACAGCCTGGGCTGTGAACTTGGTAACATGAACATTACTCATTTCGCAGACGGCGAATTTGCAGTTTCCTATGAAGAATCAATCCGTGGACAGCATGTATTCCTGGTACAGTCCACTTTCCCTAACTCAGACAACCTGATGGAACTCCTCCTGATGATTGACGCTGCCAAGCGTGCATCAGCCAAGAGTATCATTGCCGTAGTTCCTTACTTCGGATGGGCTCGTCAGGACCGCAAGGACAAACCGCGTGTGTCTATCGGTGCGAAACTGGTAGCCGACTTGCTGAGCGTAGCAGGTATCGACCGTCTGATTACCATGGACCTTCACGCTGACCAGATTCAGGGATTCTTTGATATTCCGGTTGACCACTTGTATGCGTCTACCATCTTCGCTCCTTACATCCAGTCACTGAACCTGGAAGACCTGGTTATCGCTACTCCTGACGTGGGTGGTTCAAAACGTGCCAGCACATACGCTAAATACCTGGATGTGCCTTTGGTATTGTGCCACAAGACACGCGAAAAAGCAAACGTAGTAGCTTCCATGCAGATTATCGGTGACGTAAAAGACAAGAACGTAATTCTGATTGACGACATGGTGGATACAGCTGGTACCATTACTAAAGCTGCCGACATCATGAAGGAAGCTGGTGCACGCTCTGTACGCGCTATCGCTTCTCACTGTGTAATGTCTGGCCCGGCTTCTGAACGTGTACAGAACTCTCAGCTGGAAGAAATTGTATTCACTGACAGTATTCCTTACTCACAGCGCTGCGCTAAGGTAAAACAGTTGTCTATCGCCGACATGTTTGCTGAAACTATCCGCCGCGTAATGTCGAACGAATCTATCAGTTCACAGTACGTAATCTAAAAAATAATACCGGGCATTTCCCGTAAAGGAAGGAGCCCGTCACCATAAAGGATTTGCAGTCCGGTTTCCCATCGGCTTGCAAATCCTTTTACTTTGTCCTATTCATTCATCACTTGATTCCCGTTTACCCATGAAAATTCTCTGGCTCGACCTGAACAGCTCGTACGCTCACGCCTCCCTGGCCCTTCCGGCCTTGCACGCACAAGTCATGCACGACCCGTCCCTGGAATGGGGAGTGGTGTCGGCCACTATCAACGAAAATCCGGGCATGACAGCCGGAGAAGTCGTACGTCAGGCACCGGATATTCTAGCAGCTACCTGCTGGTTGTTCAACCATGAAGTGCTCATGCACGTCATCAGTCGGGTGAAAGCCATGTTACCCCGTTGCGTGGTGGCACTGGGCGGTCCGGAGTTTCTGGGACACAACGAAGACTTCCTGCGCACCAACCGTTTCGTAGACTGCGTGTTCCGTGGAGAAGGTGAAGAGACTTTCCCGCAATGGCTCGCCTGCTGGCAGCAGCCGGAGGAATGGACCCGCATCACGGGACTCTGCTTTCTGGATGCGGAAGGACAATATCATGACAACGGACTTTCACGTGTAATGGCTTTCGACAAGCTGGTGAATCCCGAACAAAGTCCGTTCTTCAACTGGAGCAAGCCGTTCGTGCAACTGGAAACTACCCGCGGCTGTTTCAACACCTGCGCATTCTGTGTGAGCGGAGGAGAAAAGCCGGTCCGCACGCTTTCCGTCGAGGCTATCCGCGAACGTGTCCGACTGATTCACGAAAAAGGCATCCGTAACATCCGGGTGCTCGACCGTACATTCAACTACCAGAGCCACCGGGCCAAAGCCCTGTTCGACCTCTTCCGTGAGTTCCCCGACATGCGTTTCCACCTGGAAATCCATCCGGCTTTGCTTTCAGAAGAACTGAAAAAGGAACTGGCTTCCATGCCTAAAGGCCTGCTTCACCTGGAAGCAGGCATCCAGAGCCTGCACGAAGAAGTGCTTACCGTCAGCCGGAGAGCCGGCAAACTGGCCGATGCACTGGAGGGTCTGCGTTACCTCTGCGCACTGGACAATATGGAAACGCACGCCGATTTGATTGCGGGACTGCCGCTGTATCACCTCTCACAGATTTTCGACGACGTACGCACGCTGGCCGAATACCGTGCGGGAGAAATCCAGCTGGAATCCCTGAAACTGCTGCCGGGCACAGAGATGCGGCGCCGGGCCGAGGAACTGGGCATCTGCTATTCTCCTCTTCCACCCTACGAAGTGCTCCAGACCCGTGAAATCACCCCCGACGAGTTACAGACAGCCCGCCAGCTATCGCGTCTGCTCGACGGATTCTACAACGCACCGGCCTGGCAGGAAATCACCCGCCGTCTGATTGTGGAAGAACCCGACTTTCTGACACGTTTCCTGAACCACCTGATTCAAATCGGAGTCATCGACCAGCCCATGGGACTGGAGCGACGGGGTATCCTGCTCTACCATTTCTGCAAGGAGCACTACCTTCATTTCCTGACCGCCATGAGTCGGGCATGGATTGAAGCCGGCATGTCACTTAAGAAAGAGCCGGCCGAACGGGTACGCACAAAGCACGTCACTCCGCCCGAAGCGTGGACGGTGTGCATGGGTACGTACCGCGACAACCTCCGCCTGTGCAAGCTTCCTGCTCCCGAAGAAGGCCGCTGCTACTGGTACGGCTTCGAGACCGAAAGCCAGCAACTCCGCCCCGTATTTGCTGCTGTAAGTCAGGAATAAGCCTCCCGTTCCATCAAACAAGCACCATCATCTTTCATCCAGCCAGTACTGCCAAGGGAGTACTGCAGTACTTTCAGGGAAATACTCAAGTACTGCCTAAGAAGTACTGAAGTACTGACAGGAAAGTACTGGAACCTGCTCTTTCCTCCCTGAAAAGCATTCCGCAAGAGGGGGAAAATCGCTTCGGAACATTAGGAAAATTGGCGGGCAAATTATAACTTTGCCCGAATTTTCAACTAGACTATGTATATATTCCGATCGATTCACGAAATTATCAATACCATTGCGGCGGCCAGGGGACTGCTCACGGAAATGTTCGAGAAACGAAAGACGCTGAGTTTCCGCTATTCCGACGCACTGGCACTGCTCAAGGACGATGAAAACCGGTTGAAACTGCTCATAGAGAAAGAAGTCATCCGCCAGAACGGCAACTTCGTGGAACTGGATGCCCGCTTCCTCGACTTTTTCGAACTGCTCCTCGAAGCGAACGAGGAAATCAACACGGCCATCATCGACGAGAACATTGCCTTCCTGCACGAACTGATGGACTACTACGAGAAGGAACAGATTGCTTCGCGCAAGGAGAGTTATGTGCGCAACATCAAGATTACCTTCCAGAAGATTGCGCGTACCACCATCCGCAACATCATGAACCTGCAGAGCAGCATCGACAATGCGTTCAAGCACGAACCGACTTACCAGATAAAGATTGCCAAACTGGAAAACCTGGACAAGAAGCGGATTCACATCCAGCAGCTGATTGATACCACCGAAAACCTCATCCTGCACGAGGAGCGGCGGTTTTTCCAGCAGGCTACTGACGAGGAACTGAACCGCATCCTGCTGGAACTGCGTAGCGAACTCCAGCTCTCGGCCCACAGCCTCATCCGTGCCCAGCAGGACATCATCAACTACCTGAACCAGATTAAGAGCCAGGTGATTCTGGTAGAGAAAATCCGGAAGGTGAAGTACTTGCAAGACCAGTTTGAGCTGCGTTCGCGAAGCAACCTTTCGGAAGTGCTCGAAAGGGAACATTCCGTACTGGTGGAAGGCAGCGTGCTGTCTTCGTTCAAGCTGTCACTGCCCTACCTAAGTACCGACGAGGCACGTCCTGTCATCCTGAAAGTGCTGCGCAACCTGCAGTACCGCGAGATTATCCGCAGCAACGAGGCGGGCGCCTTCAGCGAGGAGGACATGGAATCGCAGGCCATGTACCAGGAGGTCATCGACCTGGAAGAAACCCTGAGCGACTACATCCAAGCGCAGGCACAGGCCCGCTGGAACGATGCGTCGGCTCCAGAAGAAGACCTCTTCCACTACCTGATGCACTACACCTTCGCCCGCGAAGTAGACGAGCAGGAACGCACCACCTTGTTCTGCCAGATGGTGTCACTCTACGAAAACCGTCTCCGCATCAGCGAGGAATTCGGTCTGTATCACCAGTACGAATATGCCAAGGTGTATCCGGCCAACTCGTAACCCATTCATCCCTATACATTTGACTTATGGAACTGAACATACATATACCTGACAATACTGCAGCCTTGTTCGACTGTCTCCAGAAGGGACAGTTCATCAGTTCGAACAGCTGTAACGAAGCCGTGCGCGACATGTACGACCAGATAGACGACCATTTTGAGGCGCTCTCGGTCTACTTCGCCCAAATCGGCTACACCCTGGAACGGGGCAACGAATACTTTTACTTCTCGCGCGTGGAACCGCGTACCACACTGGAACAGAAAATCATGCGTGCCTACTACTGGATTGACGTGCTCGACCTGTTCAAGACCTACGACGAGACTTTCGGTGCAGGTTTCCGCTTCCAGCCCGAACAGATTCTGGTAGAGGCCAACATCAACGTGATGCTGCAAAACAAGCTCGACGGGCTGCGCAAGCATTTCTCCGACAAGGACGTGCGCAAGGACGTGCTCGACAACCTGATTCGCCAGCTCACCAAGGAGTCATTCCTGGAACTGGAGAACGAGAAGACCAACACCTACAAGGTGATGAGTTCCTGGCACTACCTGGAACGCCTGATTGAAAGTATCCAAATTTACGACGACACTGAAACGGAAGACAATGAGAAACCTGAATAGAATCATCTTTATCAACAGCGCCAACATTCCCTATGCCGACGACATTTACCTGGACGGGAATGTGCACTTCATCGGCACGCAGGGAGTGGGAAAAAGTACCGTACTGCGCGCCATCCTGTTTTTCTACAATGCCGACACCCAAAAGTTAGGTATCCCCGTAGAGAAGCAGAGCTACACGGAATATTACTTCCCCTACTCCAACTCCTACATCATCTACGAGGTAACCACCGAACAGGGAGCGTTCTGCATCCTGAGTTTCAAGTCGATGGGCCGCGTGTGCTACCGTTTCATCGACTCGCCTTACCGCATGGAGTTCTTTGTCGACGAGAACCGCACGGCCTACAGCAGCAACGACCGTATCCGTGCCGCCCTCGACCAGTATGGAGTGGACTACTCACGCATCATCTATACCTACGACGAATACCGTAACATCCTCTACGGCAACGGGGCAGGTCCCGAAATGAGCCGCTACTCGCTCATGGAGAGCAAGCAGTACCAGAATATTCCGCGTACCATACAGAACGTGCTCCTCAACTCAAAGCTTGATGCGGAGTTCATCAAGAAGACCATCATCTCGTCCATCAACGAAGACGAGACCGCCATCGACCTGAACACCTACAAGGAGCACCTGAAGAACTTCGAAACCCGCCTGCGCGACATCGAAGAGTTCCAAAAACGCGAGACACAGAAACAGGCCAAGGAAATCACCTCCCTCTCGGCACAGGTATCACGCCAGCAGACCGCTCTCGTGCAGGGTTGCCGCGAACTGGCCGCCACCTACCGCCTTACCGAAAGCCAGTTGCCCAAGGCCGAGGAACAGAAGCACCAGGCTGAGAAGGCACGTACCGCCCTCCTCGCCCGCCGTCAGGAGTTGCAGGAACAGTCGCGCCAGCGCTGCGACAAGATGCAGGAGGCGCTGGCCATCCTGAACAACGAACTGCAGAAAGCACAGCAAAAGGAAAAGGAATATGCCCGCCGCCAGATAGAAGAAATCATGGAGCGTTCGGCCCGCAAGGAGGAGTGGAAGAACAAGCAGCAGGGATTGCAGGAAGAGCAGCGTATCCTTACCTCGCACTACACGGAAATCTCTACCAAGTACAAGTCGCTCATCCAGAGCCTCGACGAGCAGTGGAACCGCATCCACGAGGCCAAAATCAAGCAGCTTGAGGGACTGAACAACACGTTCAATGCCCGCATCGAAGAAGCCCGTCTTCAGCACGAAGCGGCTACCGAAGCGCTTTACCAGGAATACGAACAGCTCTCCCAGCAACTGCATCCGGAACGCAGCAGCAAGCAGAACGAACTGACCGCCCTCGACTACCAGATGCAGCTGTACCGCAAGGAGACTTTCTTCGAAGCTGAACAGGAGGAGCTGAAACACCGCATCCAGTCGTACACCGGTCTGCACATGAGCAAGAAGAACCGCATCAACAACGCCCAGCTCATCATCAAGGAACTTACCCTGAAATGGGAAGAGGAATTGCAGAAGGGACTGAAGGAGAAAGACGAAGCACTGATGCAGTTGCAAGCCGAGCACTTACAGCTCCGTCCGCGTATGGACGAACTGGAGACCTTCCTGAAAAACAGTAAGAGCACCCTGCAAGGCTGGCTCAAGGAGCACAAGAAGGGATGGGAAGAAAACATCGGTAAGCTGTGTGACGAGTCCATCCTCTGGCAGACCAACCTCTCGCCGAAGATTGTAGACGAGGGCACGTCGTTCTACGGCATCTCCATCTCCCTGCAGGACATCGAGCGCCACATCCGCTCCATCGACGACTATCAGGCGGAACATGACAAGGGCATCAAGCGACTGGCGGAAATCCAGGCTGAAACCCTCCGTCTGCAACAGGAGAAAGAGGCCCTGGAAGAGCAGCTGAAAGCCAAATACCAGCCGCGCATCAAGGAACAGAAAGACGTGATAGCCGTGCAGGAATACGAGCTGGAGAAACTGGAACAGCAGTACCAGAAGGATATGCTCGACCTGGACGACTGGAAGAAGAAGGCGGAAGCCGAACGTACTGCCAAACTCCGGAAACTGGAAGAGGAAAAGCAACGCATCGCCGCAGAACTGAAGGAAATTGACGGCAAACTGAACAACCTGAACCGCGAAAAGAGCGAAAAGCTGAACCAATTGAAGCAGGAATGGAACCGGGTGCAGCAGGACATCGCGCACGAGAAGGAGACACAGGCCGGCAGCATCCGCCTGGAGGATAAGGAAGAACAGCAGCGCATCGCCACGGAGAAAGCCGAATACGAGCGCCAGATGAAGCAGGAACTGCACTCGCAAGGTGCCGACACCGAACGTCTGCAACAGATTAGCAGTCAGTTGCGCGACATCGACCGGGAACTGCAGTTCATCAAGGAGCACGCCACCCTGCTCATCGAGTACCAGAAGGACAAACGCGACCTCATCGACCACATTCCGGAATGGAAGCGTGAACAGGAGGAACAGAAACGCCAGCTCAGCCAGGAGAAGGACAACCTGCGACGGGAAACCTCGGGCTTACAGGAGCAGATTGATGCCCTGAACAAGGAACTGCAGCAGGCAGAGAAGGAAGTAACACAACTTCAGGCCAACCTGGAGGCATACAGCAAGATTTCGGCCTACGACTGGTACAAGCCGCATCAGGATATTTTCAATCCCGAGAACCCCGTCACGCTGGAAATCCACACGCCGCGCACCTGCCTGGAACTGATTGACGAACTGGGCCGCACGGACAGCCAGTACATGACGCTGCAAAACCGTCTGCGCAAGGAGGTGAATCTCTTTACCGGCCACTTCGACGAAGAGAATACTTTCAAGTTCAAGACCAAGTTTACCGAGGACTGGGAGTATATCCGCTTTGCCGAGGAACTGCACGACTTCGTGGAAGAGAACAAAATCAGCGAGTTCGTCCGCCGCATCAACAACGAACACTCCGACATCTTCAAGCGCATCAGCATGGATACCTCAATGCTCACGGCTTCGGAAGACGATATTCAGGACCTTATCGGTCAGGTGAACAAGGGATTCCAGACGTGCAACTTCGTGGGCGTTATCCAGTGTATCGAAATGAAGGTGGAAGAAAGCAGCAACCGTGTGGTAAACTGTCTGCGTGCCATCCAAAAGTACTACAACGAGCATGCCTACGACCTCACGCCGGGCACCAACCTCTTCTCGTCGGGAAACGAGCAGCTGGTGAAACAGGAGGCCATCGCCCTGCTCCGCGACTTCATCAAGGAGATTCACGCCTACCGCTACGACAGCATCCGCCTGTACGACTCGTTCGAGCTGCGTTTCCGCATCATCGAGAACAACAACGACACGGGCTTCGTGGAGAAACTGTCGAACGTGGGTTCGGAAGGTACCGACATCCTGGTGAAAGCCATGATCAACATCATGCTGCTGAACGTGTTCAAGGAAGGGGCTTCGCGCAAGTTCAAGGACTTCAAACTGCACTGTATGATGGATGAAATCGGTAAGCTCCACCCGAACAACGTAAACGGTATCCTGAAGTTTGCCAACGACCGGAACATCATCCTCATCAACGGCTCGCCTACCGAACTGAACCGCGATGCCTACAAGCATGTGTACTTGCTCACCAAAGGAGCGCAGAGCAAGACGCGCATCGCCCGGCTTATTTCGGACCAGAAACTGTAGGCTTTTCAACCTTTAAAACAGGGTTGAAAAAACGCCTTTGTGTTTTAACTTAAACGCCTTTATGTTTTAAATAAAACGCAAGGGCGTTTTACTTTAAATGCACTTGCGTTTGAAAGCAAACGCTTAGGCGTTTTAGAAGCGCTTACCATGATTCCTGAAGTGTACTGAAAATAGTTGTCAGTTTGAAGATTAATTCCTGACTAAGTTGACAGGTTAAACATTCTATTCCTAAAAAGGTTGTCAGTTCTGCAAAACTACAACAAAAAATCAATATCGATATATTTATTCCTTAAAAACTCATCGCTCGGGGAGCGCCGTGCGGCAAGGGGCGGGAGCACCCGTCCCGACGAGCACATCATTCAGTTATACCGATATTCCATAAGAGGGTTTCCTCCTCTGCCTGAGAAAATCTCCATAGGGGTCTTCATTCCCAGTGCCCTGTGCGGTCTGGCATTGTTGTACATCACTACGGATTTACTTACGGCTTCCTCTGCCTGCCTGAAGTCCATATCACCTTCATTGAAGAGCCACCCGTTCTTCAGGGTGTTGTTCATCCTCTCGGCCAGGGCATTGTGAAGCGGGTCTCCCGTCTGGGTCATGCTGATTCTGATGCCTTGTGAAAGCAGCAGATTCGTGTACTGCTTCGAGGCATACTGCACGCCACGGTCAGAGTGGTGTATCATGCCTTCCGTACTGATTCCGTAGGCACGGTAGGTCTCCAGATCCATGTACATGGCTTTCAGCGGTCCCTCCGCATCCAGACTCCTGCTCAGGCAGTATCCGACTATGTATCTGCTGTAGGCGTCAGTCACCAGTGAAAGATAGGCAAAGCCTTCTCTGGTATAGATATAGGTGATGTCCGCCACCACAAGCTGGCCATTGCCCGCAGGCGTGTACTTGGGAGAAGTGTTTACAAGATCCCTGTAAAGACGGTAACCGTGTCTGGAGTCCGTGGTACGGGGACGGTACCTTGTCCGCCTGAGCATGAGCGAGTTGGAACGGAGCACATTGTAAAACCTGTCCCGTCCTATGGTGAACTTTTCCCTGAAGTATTCACGGCAGAGCGTGTAAAGTTCCCGGCAGCCCGCCTTGGGAAGACGTTCCTTCTGGCGGACGTACAGGCAGTACAATACAATGCTGGCAGAGAGTATGTCAGCCTCGTTTGAGGCATAGTCATGCTTGTAGTATCCCTGTGCTGATATGCCAAGCAATCTGCAAAGCGGACGCACGCGGTAACGGCGTCCGCCTTGAGACAGGCCCCGGATTACTTGGCACCGGAGTTTTTTCTTACCGGAATGTTATAGGTCTTTTCCGCAAGATCGATCATGTAGTCGTAGGCGTCACGGACCATGTTGGACTGTTTCAACTCTACTTCCAGGGACTTGATTTTCCGCTCGAGCTCATGAATACGGTCATGAAGCTCCTGTTCGGTCTGACTTAGTTTCTTACTCATAATGGGACTTGGTTTATCTTCAATCCCAAAGATACGAAGCCAGCGGCTAATTGTGGTACGTTTCAGACCTTTTTCCCGTTCAAATTCACTACGGTTCTGGGAAGAACACATGTATTCTTCCAGATAAGACAGACATTCTGACTTTGAATACTTTCGATTTTTACGCATGTTACTAAATAAATTGTGTCAACTTATTTAGTACACTACATTCCAAATAATAGAATTTTATTTTACAAATCAGAATTTTATTCTTATCTTTGCCACATGACAATCGAGTGAATCTAATGAGAATATTTACAGAACAAGCTATAAAAGAATATGCAGAAGCGCATCCTGATGCAAAAGTAGCTTTGCAAGAATGGACTACCATAGTTAAAAGAAGCGAATGGACTTGCTTTGCAGACGTAAAGAAGACCTTTAATAGCGTAGATAATGTGGGTAACCAACATTATGTATTCAATATCAAAGGCAATAGCTACAGACTGATTGTAGTGATAAAATTCACTATAAAGTTCGTTTATATTCGTTTTATAGGCACTCATGCCGAGTATGATAAGATAGCTGATTGTTCTGTTTTATAATTAAACCGAATCGACAATTACCGATCAACCAAGAGCCATGACAAAGATAGAAACAAAAGCTCAATACGATTGGGCAGTAAAAAGAGTTGAGGAATTACTTCCACTGGTTACAGATGAAACCCCTCTGGATAATCCTCACAGTATAGAGTTGGAATTACTTTCTAATCTCGTTGCAGATTATTCTGAAGAACATTTCGCACTGGGAGAACCAACGCTGGTTGATGTCCTCAAACTTCGTATGTATGAGATGGGACTTAATCAGAAATCTTTAGCAAAATTAATCGGAGTCAGTCCTTCACGCTTGAGTGATTATATTTCCGGTAAATGTGAACCGACCTTGAAAGTAGCCCGCGAAATCAGCCAGAAATTGAATATTGACGCCAATATAGTACTGGGTGTTTAATATGAGTATAGAAAACAGAAAAACCGCCTAATTCACAATGTAATAAGCGGTTTTAAGTCGGAGCCGAAAGCGGGACTCGAACCCGCGACTTACTCATTACGAATGAGTTACTCTACCAACTGAGTTATTTCGGCAACGTGTTTCGTTGAAAACGGTTGCAAAATTACTGTTTTCTTGAAAACAGCCAAATAAAAAAGAGATTTTTTTCCGAGAAACTACATTTTTCCAGCCCGTACAACCCGTTTCCGCTACATCACAGGGGCATTTGACACATTATTACGTGTAATTTGTACAATAGTCCCTTGTCTGCCTTCTGCCAATTTCCTACTTTTACCCGCAAAATGAAACATTACACTACCATGAAAAAGAAACTGATGATTTCACTGCTGGCGCTGGCTTCACTGGGAGCCGGAGCACAAAACTTGCAAAAGGGAGACTACGGATACTTGTACTGTCACATGAGCGGACGAGGGGAATGGACAGCCTACGCCCTGAGCCGTGACGGCGTACACTTTCACGACCTGATTGATGGCGACCCCGTATACAATGTAGAAGAAATGTCAAAAATAGAGGGAGGAGCACGCGATGCCTTTATCTGCCGCACGTCCGACGGAAAAGGCTATCTGATGGTAACTACCGACATGAGCAACGCCAAGAGCCGCTCGTGGTTCAACTACGGCATCAACCTGCTGAAAAGTGACGACCTGATTCACTGGACTTCTACCACCTTCGACTTCCGCCAGGGACCAGATATTTTCTGTGACCCTCAGTCGCCCGACGTCTATAAGGACTACAGCACCATCAAGCGCGTATGGGCACCGCAGATTTTCTGGGACCCTTCATACGTATGGGCCGATGGCACGAAGGGCGGATACATGATATACTATTCACTGCTTAATCCGGTAGAAGACCAGTACGACCGTGTGTTCTATTCCTATGCCGACGCCACCTTTACACGTCTTACCAAGCCCCGCCTGCTGGTGGACTGGGGATATGCTACCATTGATGCCGACATTAACTATGTGCCGGCCGACGGACTCTATCACATGCTCATCAAGAAAGAAGGAGGTACACCTGGCATCTTTGCCGCTACAGCTACAAAACTGACCGGTCCTTATAAAATAAAAGATGAAAACGACTATGTGAAGTTTGAAGGCAACAAAAAGTGTGAGGGCTGCTCTGCCTTCCAGTTGGTGGGCGACTCTACCTGGCGTGTGGCCTACATCGAATACTCCTCCAAACCCAAAAGATACCGCATCTGTCAGGCCGACGAGAAACTCGCCAACTTCCACTCCCCCGTCACCATGGAGGGCGTGAAACATCCGCAGCACGGCTCGTTCATGCGGATCACCGAAGAAGAATACAAGCGCCTGCAGGAGTGGTCGGACAGCATCATGCGCGAAAGAGCCGCCCGCCACAGCGGAGAAAAGAAGTAAAAAGAGGAAAATGAAATATTTTTGTAAAAACTTTTGGCAAACATCCTTTCATTTGAACAGAAAACATTATCTTTGCACTCCGAATTATGACGTGACAAAAGAGTTTGATGTATTACTGTATAACACATAGTAAAAAGAATAAGCGCACATTCGGAGTTCCGGCGGAATGGACAAATGCCGGAAGCTATTTCTTTTTTCTTTTATGTCACTTATTTCCTGAATATTTAAGATTTCCTATTTTATCAAACACCCGGAACTGCTTTTCGGCAAGTCCGGGCGTTTTTTCGTATATACGAGAGTAGAATAGAAAAAAAATACAAGATATAAAGATTATTAGTAACAAGGTAATGAGAAATGTAACATTGATCCTCGACGACGGGAGCCGCTTTCATGGCAAGTCGTTCGGCTATGAGAAACCGGTAGCCGGTGAAGTAGTTTTCAATACGGCAATGACCGGATACCCCGAAAGCTTGACCGACCCTTCGTATGCCGGTCAGTTGATGACACTGACTTACCCGCTGGTAGGTAACTATGGTGTGCCTCCCTTCACATTCGAAGCAAACGGACTGCCCACTTTCATGGAAAGCGAGAAAATCCATGCCGAAGCGATTATCGTAAGCGATTACAGTGAAAAATACTCTCACTGGAATGCAGTGGAAAGTCTGGGCGACTGGCTGAAACGCGAACAGATTCCGGGCATCACAGGCATCGACACACGCGAACTGACAAAGGTATTGCGCGAGCATGGAGTGATGATGGGAAAAATCGTGTTCGACGATGAGCCGGACAACATTCCCGAAGCGACCTATGCAGGTGTGAACTACGTAGACAAGGTTTCTTGCAAGGAAGTGATTCGCTACAACGAAGGCGAAGGCAAGAAAAAAGTAGTGCTGGTAGACTGCGGCGTGAAATCAAACATTATCCGTTGCCTGCTCAAGCGCGACGTGGAAATCATCCGCGTACCCTGGAACTACGACTTCAACTCTCTGCAGTTCGACGGTCTGTTCATCTCCAACGGTCCGGGCGACCCCGACACTTGTGATGCAGCCGTACAGAACATCCGCAAGGCCATGCAGAACGAAAAACTTCCTATCTTCGGTATCTGTATGGGTAACCAGCTGCTTTCAAAGGCAGGAGGTGCCAAAATCTATAAACTGAAATACGGTCACCGCAGCCATAACCAGCCGGTACGCATGGTGGGCACAGATAAGTGCTTCATCACCTCACAGAACCACGGTTATGCCGTAGACAACAATACACTGGGAGCCGACTGGGAACCGCTCTTCATCAACATGAACGACGGTTCGAACGAAGGTATCCGCCACAAGAAGAACCCCTGGTTCTCGGCTCAGTTCCACCCGGAAGCTGCCAGCGGTCCTACCGACACGGAATTCCTGTTCGATGAGTTTGTAAAGTTGCTGTAATCCACTAAAAAACAAAGAAGACAATGAAAGAAAACATAAAGAAAGTATTGCTGTTAGGTTCAGGAGCCCTGAAAATCGGTGAAGCAGGCGAATTCGACTACTCCGGCTCGCAGGCTCTGAAAGCACTGAAGGAAGAAGGTATCGAAACCATCCTGATTAACCCGAACATCGCCACCGTGCAGACTTCGGAAGGTGTGGCAGACAAAATCTACTTCTTGCCCGTTACTCCGTATTTCGTAGAAAAGGTCATCGACAAGGAACGTCCCGACGGCGTGCTGCTGTCATTCGGTGGACAGACTGCCTTGAACTGCGGTGTGGCTCTCTACAAAGCTGGTGTGTTCGAAAAATACAACACCCGCGTACTGGGTACTCCGGTACAGGCCATCATGGATACGGAAGACCGTGAGCTCTTCGTACAGAAACTGGACGAAATCAACGTAAAGACCATCAAGAGTGAGGCAGTAGAAAACATTGAAGATGCCCGCCGCGCAGCGAAGGAACTGGGTTATCCGGTCATCATCCGTGCAGCTTACGCACTGGGAGGTCTGGGTTCAGGTTTCTGCGACAACGAAGAAGAACTGAACGTGCTGGCCGAAAAAGCGTTCTCTTTCTCTCCGCAGGTGCTGGTAGAAAAGAGTCTGAAAGGCTGGAAGGAAGTGGAATACGAAGTAGTGCGCGACCGTTTCGACAACTGTATCACGGTCTGCAACATGGAAAACTTCGACCCGCTGGGTATCCACACCGGTGAGTCTATCGTTATCGCTCCGTCACAGACACTGACCAACAGCGAATACCACAAGTTGCGCGAACTGGCCATCCGCATCATCCGTCACATCGGTATCGTGGGTGAATGTAACGTACAGTACGCGTTCGATCCTGAATCAGAAGACTACCGCGTAATCGAGGTTAACGCACGTCTGAGCCGTTCTTCTGCACTGGCTTCTAAGGCTACAGGTTATCCTCTGGCTTTCGTTGCAGCTAAGTTGGGATTGGGCTACGGACTGTTCGACCTGAAGAACTCAGTAACAAAAACAACTTCTGCCTTCTTCGAACCGGCACTGGACTACTGCGTATGTAAGATTCCTCGCTGGGACTTGGGTAAGTTCCACGGCGTAGACCGCGAACTGGGTTCCAGCATGAAATCGGTAGGTGAAGTCATGGCCATCGGACGTACCTTCGAAGAAGCTATCCAGAAGGGTCTTCGTATGATTGGTCAGGGCATGCACGGTTTCGTGGAAAACAAGGAGCTAGTTATCGAAGACATCGACAAGGCACTGCGCGAACCAACTGACAAGCGTATCTTCGTCATCTCAAAGGCTATGCGTGCAGGCTACACAGTAGACCAGATTCACGACCTCACCAAGATTGACAAGTGGTTCCTCGACAAGCTGATGAACATCATGCAGACTTCTAAGGAACTCCACGAGTGGGGCAACAACCATACACAGCTTTCACAGCTTCCGAACGAGCTGCTCTACAAGGCAAAACGTCAGGGATTCTCCGACTTCCAGGTGGCACGTGCCATCGGTTACGAAGGCGATATGGAAGACGGTATTCTGGAAATTCGTAACCACCGTAAGAGTGTAGGCATCGTACCGGTAGTAAAACAGATTGACACGCTGGCAGCCGAATATCCGGCACAGACTAACTACCTGTACCTGACTTATAGCGGTGTGGCCAACGATGTACATTACCTGGGCGACCACAAGAGTATTGTTGTACTGGGTTCAGGTGCTTACCGTATCGGTTCATCTGTAGAATTCGACTGGTGCGGCGTGCAGGCACTGAACACCATCCGCAAGGAAGGCTACCGCTCAGTAATGATCAACTACAACCCTGAAACCGTATCGACCGACTACGATATGTGCGACCGTCTGTACTTCGACGAACTGACTTTCGAACGTGTGATGGATATCCTCGACCTGGAAAACCCGCACGGAGTCATCGTATCTACTGGCGGACAGATTCCGAACAACCTGGCATTGCGCCTGGATGCACAGAAGGTAAACATCCTGGGAACTTCTGCCAAGAGCATCGACAACGCTGAAGACCGCGACAAGTTCTCGGCTATGCTCGACCGTATCGGCGTAGACCAGCCTGAATGGAGCGCACTGACTTCTATGGAAGATATCAACGCGTTTATTGAAAAGGTAGGCTTCCCTGTATTGGTTCGTCCGTCATACGTACTTTCTGGTGCAGCCATGAACGTATGTTCTAACCAGGAAGAGCTGGAACGCTTCCTGCAGCTGGCCGCTAACGTATCAAAGAAGCATCCGGTAGTAGTAAGCCAGTTCATCGAACACGCCAAGGAAGTAGAAATGGATGCCGTGGCACAGAACGGTGAAATCGTAGCTTACGCCATCTCTGAACATATCGAATTTGCCGGTGTACACTCAGGCGACGCTACCATCCAGTTCCCGCCGCAGAAACTGTACGTAGAAACCGTACGCCGCATCAAGCGTATCTCTCGTCAGATTGCGAAAGAACTGAACATCTCTGGTCCGTTCAACATCCAGTTCCTGGCTCGTGAAAACGACATCAAGGTAATTGAATGTAACCTGCGTGCCAGCCGTTCATTCCCGTTCGTCAGCAAAGTGCTGAAGATTAACTTTATCGAACTGGCTACCAAAGTCATGTTAGGCTTGCCGGTAGAAAAGCCTGAAAAGAACCTCTTCGACCTCGACTACGTAGGTATCAAGGCCAGCCAGTTCTCGTTCAACCGTTTGCAGAAGGCCGACCCTGTACTGGGTGTAGACATGGCTTCTACAGGTGAAGTTGGCTGTATCGGCGACGACACTTCATGTGCCGTACTGAAAGCCATGCTGTCTGTAGGCTACCGCATTCCGGAAAAGAACGTCCTGATGTCTACCGGTACACTGAAACAGAAAGTAGATTTGCTTCAGGCAGCGCGCGCCCTCAAGGCCAAAGGTTACAACATCTTCGCTACCGGCGGTTCTTCTAAGTTCCTGGCAGAAAACGGAGTGGAAAACACCCGCGTATACTGGCCAAGCGAAGAAGGTCAGCCTCAGGCACTGGAAATGCTGCACAAGAAAGAAATCGACATGGTGGTAAACATTCCGCGTGACCTCACTCCTACCGAGTTGGAAAACGGATACAAGATTCGCCGTGCCGCAGTCGACCTGAACATTCCTCTGGTAACCAATGCCCGTCTGGCAAGCGCATTCATCAATGCCTTCTGCTCTATGAGCATTGACGACATCGCTATCAAGAGCTGGGACGAATACAAATAATCCGTACCACTTAAAGATATAGATAAAATTAATCCCCTCCGGAACTATTTGTAATGAATGAGTTCTGGAGGGGATCTTTTATTTATAGAAAACATAAAACAATAAAAAAGCCCACCGATAAAGGACGATGGGCAAGCGCCTAAATGTTTTCACAACGGAATAATCCTTATTGTGATTTGCTTCATTTTAGTTTTACAAAAATAAAAAGAAACAACACAAAAGACAAGTTTTTTTCATAAAAAATTAGTAGTTTTGAGAAAATTGAAAAATACAACTATGAAACATATTTTAGGTTTAGACTTAGGTACCAATAGTATAGGATGGGCAGTTATCAATGCCATAAAAGAAGAAAACACTCAAAAAGAACAACTCATAGGAATCAATACTGCAGGAAGTAGAATAATTCCAATGGATGCCGCCCAATTAGGAGATTTCAATAAAGGAAACACTGTTTCACAAACCGCCAACCGTACACAATTTCGTGGGGTACGCCGATTATATGAGCGCAAGAAGCTCAGAAGAGAAAGATTGCATCGCATCCTACAATTATTAGGATTTCTTCCAAAGCATTATGCCAGCCAATTAGACAGGTATGGAAAGTTTATAGCCAATTCCGAGCCCAAGCTCGCTTGGACAACAAATACGCATGAACCTTCTTACTTTATCTTTCAAAGCTCGTTCCAAGAGATGCTCAATGACTTTTTACAAAACAACAACCAAGTAAAAAAGGTTCCATACGACTGGACTTTGTTTTATTTGCGCAAAAAAGCTTTGACACAAAAAATTGAAAAAGAAGAATTAGCCTGGATTTTATTAAATTTCAACCAGAAAAGAGGATACTACCAGCTACGCGAAGAGGAAACAGAAAAAGCGTCTTCTAAAACACGGCAATATTTTGACAGCCAGATTGTAACAGATATTACTGACACTGGGCAAATTTATAAAGGATTAAAAATATTCACAATAACACTTGAAAACGGAGAGAAAGGAAAATTTTTCAGTAAAAACATGCCTGACTGGAAAGGTCAGAAAAAAGATATTATTGCAATCATAGACCTTGATAAAAACGGGAATGACAAATATGATGAAAATGGAGAGTTAAGCCGTCGTTTCAAAATTCCTACCGAACAAGAATGGGAAGAACAGTGGGAGCTTATTAAAACAAAAACTCAAAAAGATCTTGACACATCTCATAAAACAGTAGGCGCATACATCTATGATACACTATTACAAACTCCTAGCCAAAAGATTCGGGGAAAATTGATTCGCACCATTGAACGCAAGTATTATAAAGACGAATTAAATCAGATATTAAAGAAACAAGAAGAATTTCACCCAGAATTGCGAGACTCCAATTTATTAGAAGCCTGCATCGAAGAACTGTATCCTAATAACGAAGCCCATCGTAATGCTATTGCAAAATATAGCATTTCCCAATTGCTTATTGAAGATATTTTGTTCTATCAACGTCCACTTAAAAGCAAAAAATCGCTCATTAGTAATTGCCCTTACGAAGAATACACATACACCAATAAAGAAACAGGAGAAATATGCACTTCTTCATTAAAGTGCATAGCTAAATCACATCCTCTTTTTCAAGAGTTCCGTCTATGGCAATTTATATCAAACCTGCGAATTTATCAAAAGGAAGGAACCATAAACGGGAAATTTACTACTGATATAGATGTAACAAATCAATTTCTGAAAACCGAAGATGACTACGCCAATTTGTTCGACTGGCTTAATCAGAAAAAAGAAATCAGACAAGACACATTTCTTAAAAAACCAGCATTTGGATTAAAAAAGAATATAGCAAATTATCGCTGGAATTATGTAGAGGACAAGACATATCCTTGTAATGAGACTCACTACAAGATACTGTCATATTGGGAAAAAGCAGGAATAGAGCAATCAGCCTTAACATCAGAAATAGAAGAGAAACTATGGCATATTCTATACTCTATTTCTGACAAGAATGAACTCAGAAAAGCTTTACAGCATTTCGCTGATAAAAACTATTTAAGCGATAAATTTGCAGATACTTTTCAGCAAATTCCTCCTTTCGAGAAAGATTACGGTTCCTATTCTGCCAAAGCTATCAAAAAACTATTGCCACTTATGCGTATAGGAAGATATTGGAAAGCAGAAAATTTCGACAGTACAACTCTTGACCGTATAGAAAAAATATTAACTGGAGAGTTTGAAGAAAACATAAAGAACCGAACCAGAGAAAAAACAATCCATTTGGACAATTTATACTCATTTCAGGGACTTCCAACCTGGCTGGCATGCTATATCGTATATAACCGCCATTCAGAGATAAAGGACGTTACTAAATGGCAACAACCTTCAGACATTGATGCTTTTCTAAACGCATTCAAGCAACATTCTTTACACAATCCTATTGTGGAACAAATCATCATGGAAACCTTACGCACTGTACGAGATATTTGGAAACAGACAGGGCATATTGATGAAATTCATGTCGAATTAGGACGTGAAATGAAGAATCCTGCCGAGAAACGCAGAAAACTCACCCAACAAATACAAGAAAACGAAAACACCAATCTGCGTATCAAGGCACTTCTTACTGAATTTGCCAATCCAGAATTTGGAATTGAGAACGTACGCCCGCACTCTCCAAGCCAGCAAGATTTATTGCGTATATATGAAGAAGAAGCTCTAAACGAAACTAAAGATATACCAGAAGATATTGCTGTTATTTTAAAGAAATTCAATGAAGTTGATACCCAAAAACGCCCGTCTACATCCGATGTCTTACGTTATAAATGCTGGCTGGAACAAAAATATCGTTCTCCTTATACTGGAGCTATGATTCCTTTAGGAAAACTTTTCACCCCTGCATACGAAATTGAACATGTAATTCCTCAATCTCGTTATTTTGATGATTCATTCACAAATAAAGTTATTTGTGAAGCAGAAGTTAATAAGCTAAAAGGCAATATGTTAGGCTATGAATTCATCAAAAACAATCAAGAAAGAATAGTAGAACTAGGATTCGGACAAAACGTTAAAATACAGACGGTTGAAGCTTATGAGCTATTTGTGAAAGAACATTATTCCTACAACCGCACTAAAATGCAAAAGCTATTGATGGAAGATATTCCAGATCAGTTTATTGAACGTCAATTAAACGACAGCCGTTATATTAGTAAGCTAATAAAATCATTATTATCTAATATTGTACGTGATGAAGGAGAAGAAGAAGCTACATCTAAGAATGTTATTGTTTGTACTGGAAGTATCACAGACCGACTAAAAAAAGACTGGGGGATCAACGACGTATGGAATAAACTCATTTTACCTCGTTTCATACGCTTGAACGAAATTACGGAAAGCAATCGCTTTACGACAACCAATGCATGCAACAAAACAATTCCTGCTATGCCATTAGATTTACAAAAAGGATTCAACAAAAAACGTATTGACCACCGCCATCATGCCATGGATGCCATTGTCATAGCCTGCGCCAATCGGAATATAGTCAATTATTTAAATAATGAATCAGCCAGCAAGAATGCAAAGATTTCACGTCAAGACCTGCGACAAATATTATGCAAGAAAACAAAAACCGACAATTTGGGAAACTATCAATGGCTCATTGACAAACCTTGGGACACATTTACCCAAGATATGTACTCCATTTTAAGCAACATCATTGTAAGCTTCAAACAAAATCTGCGTATTATCAATAAAACAACTAACCATTATATCCATTATGAAAACGGCAAGAAAGTAAACTGCTCACAAAAACAAAGTGATAGTTGGGCTATCCGTAAGCCAATGCATAAAGAAACCGTATATGGAGAAATCAACCTGCGCAGAACAACCACTGCTACATTGAAAGCCGCTCTTGAGAATCCTCAAAGAATTATTGAAAAAGACTTAAAGAAAAAAATAAAGGAACTTTTAACGCAGGGACTCAATGAAAAACAAATCAAAAAATACTTTGAAGACAATAAAGATATTTGGCAAGAAATAAATCTAAAGAAGATACCAGTATACTATTTCACCAAAGAAACTGCCAACAGATTCTTTGCTTGCCGTGAATCAATAAATACAACTTTCAATAAAAAGAAAATAGAAGAAAAAGTTGCAGATACAGGAATCCAACAAATTTTACTGCGTCATTTAGAACAGAATGGTAATAATCCGGAACAAGCCTTCTCACCTGAAGGTATTGAACAAATGAATAAAAATATTATGTCCCTAAATAATGGAAAATTTCATCAACCAACTTATAAAGTCAGAACATACGAACAAGCCGATAAATTCGCTGTTGGACAAACAGGAAATAAATCTACTAAGTTCGTAGAAGCCGCAAAAGGTACTAATCTGTTCTTTGCAATATATGAAACTGCCCATAAACGCAGTTTCGCCTCTATTCCATTAAATGTGGTCATTGAACGACTGAAAAAAGGCTTGTCACCAGCACCCGAAAACGAAAAGGGTAATCTGCCTAAATTTATATTATCACCTAATGATTTAGTATATGTACCAACAAAAGAAGAAATAGAAAATGGACATATTAACCAACCAATACAAAAAGATAGAATTTATAAGATGGTGAGTTGCACAGGGAATAGACTTTATGCTATTCCATATTATATTGCCAATATACTAATAGATAAAGAAGAATATGGGGCATTAAATAAAACTGAATTCTCAGATGAGAAACTATCTATAAAAGAAATATGCATCCCCATCAAAACAGACAGACTAGGAAACATTATAACGTCAATTAGCCTATGATAAAGAAAACATTATATTTTGGCAACCCAGCATACCTATCATTACGTAATGCCCAACTTGTCATAAAACTTCCGGAAATGGAGAAATGCTCTTCACTTCCAGAAGCGATGAAACGTCAATCTGAAATAACCAAGCCCATTGAAGATATAGGCGTTGTTGTTTTGGATAATAAACAAATCACCATTACTTCCGGAGCTATTGAAGCATTACTTGAAAATAATTGTGCACTCATTACCTGTGACAGCAAAAGTATGCCTGTAGGATTAATGCTTCCTCTCTATGGTAACACTACCCAAAACGAACGTTTTAGGAAACAGCTGGATGCTTCTTTGCCTTTAAAGAAACAATTATGGCAACAAACCATTCAAGCAAAAATCAATAATCAAGCAGCTTCCTTAGCCTTATGTATAAACGAAGATATAAAATGTATGCGTATATGGGCTAACGATGTACGAAGTGGAGACCCTGACAACCTGGAAGCACGTGCTGCAGCTTTCTACTGGAAAACACTTTTCCATGATATCGAAAACTTTACAAGGGACCGAGATGGCATACCTCCTAATAATCTTTTAAATTATGGTTATGCCATTCTCCGTGCAGTTATCGCACGTTCTCTTGTAACAAGCGGATTATTACCCACATTAGGCATTCACCATCATAACCGATACAATGCCTATTGCTTAGCAGACGATATAATGGAACCTTATCGCCCGTTCATAGACCGACTGGTCTATCAACTATACTCTGAAAACAAAATGGAACTTACAAAAGAAGTAAAAGCCAGTTTATTATCCATCCCCACAATAGATGTCAGAATCAGTGGGAAAAGAAGTCCTCTTATGATAGCAGCAAGCCAAACAACGGCATCACTATATAAATGCTTTTCTGGAGAATCACGAAAAATCATTTATCCTGAATTTTAATGGAACGTTTCAGCGAATATAGAGTTATGTGGATTCTAGTTCTTTTTGACTTACCAACAGAAACAAAGAAAGACAAAAAAGCTTATACTGACTTTCGCAAAAATCTACAAAAAGATGGATTCACAATGTTTCAATTCTCCATCTATGTACGCCATTGTGCAAGCAGTGAAAATGCAGCTGTGCATATAAAAAGAGTAAAATCCTTTCTACCTGAATATGGTCAAGTTGGAATTATATGTATCACAGACAAACAGTTTGGAGAAATTGAGCTATTTTATGGCAAGAAAGCAAGTGGGGTAAAAACACCAGGACAACAATTAGAACTCTTTTAAAATAATAAATCCCATGGTTAATATGGGATTTATTATTTCAAGAAACAACTTTTTCTTTTTCTAAATTTACTTATAACCTACTGATAGACAACAAGAAACAATCAATAAGTTGTTTCTAATGGTTCAAAGATACTAAAATGAAAGCAAATCACAACGCTTCGTGCGGGATTTCCGCTGCAATCCCTGTTGTTTCTAATGGTTCAAAGATACTAAAATGAAAGCAAATCACAACTCTTACCTATTTCACTAATTTTCTGAGCCGTTGTTTCTAATGGTTCAAAGATACTAAAATGAAAGCAAATCACAACAATCTTTAATAGCTGTAGCAATAGCAAGAGGTTGTTTCTAATGGTTCAAAGATACTAAAATGAAAGCAAATCACAACTACTAATATAGTGCAAAAGAAATTTGACATGTTGTTTCTAATGGTTCAAAGATACTAAAATGAAAGCAAATCACAACGATTACATTGCAAATATACGTATTTTTTTGTTGTTTCTAATGGTTCAAAGATACTAAAATGAAAGCAAATCACAACTAGTTGGTATAGTATTATTGATGCGAGAGTGTTGTTTCTAATGGTTCAAAGATACTAAAATGAAAGCAAATCACAACAACTTGCTGTATACATATTTTTTTTTAATGTTGTTTCTAATGGTTCAAAGATACTAAAATGAAAGCAAATCACAACACGGTACAGAAAGGTTCTCTTGACATCAACGTTGTTTCTAATGGTTCAAAGATACTAAAATGAAAGCAAATCACAACACGGTACAGAAAGGTTCTCTTGACATCAACGTTGTTTCTAATGGTTCAAAGATACTAAAATGAAAGCAAATCACAACACAAGAAGACGGGAGCTCTTGGAGTGATAGTTGTTTCCCGTTGTTTAAAGATACTAAAAGTTTTTCTATATTTAAATATCATTTGTCCCTATAATAACACATAAAAAGCTGCCTCCACACCAGAGTGTTTGAGACAGCCTTTCTTCATTAATAAAACCTATAATTAATCAACCAAAGGGAACATAAAGCCTTTTCCGTCATTATCAGCAAACTTAGCCCCTGAAGGAAGAGGCAGATGTTTGGCATTGTTACTGAAATCCCAAAGCATGGTTTCATCCTCGGTGATTTCTCCCGTGTCAAGGTTGCGCTTCTTTCCGTTTAGTGGATAATACAGCACCAGATTCTCATCACTTCCGTCTACAGTTTTCCACATGAACTGCTTCAACTGCTGAGGTGTGCGGGCCGTCTTCCAGAAACGGATTTCACGAACCAGCTCGTTCGCACCGCCAATCCAAAAACCTACCAGACCGTAAGGCCCTGTACGGATTTCACGGTCGGCCACCAATTCCCCATTCACATATACATAGTTTTTCTTACCGTCGTACACGAAAGCTAGCATGTACCAGGTGTCGGCCTGTGCCGCAAAGACATCCGCCGGTACGTCAATCTGAGAACCTCCAGTCTTAAACTGAAGCTGGTCGGGACGGATGGTCACGTCGCCGAAGCGAGGATAGATTTCATCGAGTGCACCGGCTCCAGATACGAGTTTGGTACCACAGATCGAGCGGTTGTTGCTCTGGTATGCACTACGGTTCACCATAACCTCCATCGTCCACTGGTCCACCTTGAAATCGTCCGGGAACATCTTGGCATCTTCACTGCCGTATCCGTCAATGCGAAGACACTTCGTATTGATGCGCTGCTCCAGTACAATCAGTGATTCAGATTCACTGTCAATCACGGGTACCGTACCGCCCCTCAGTTTTACCGGCAAGGCGTAGCTTCCCTGCAAGGAGAATTTCACATCCTTAAACTTTACCGGCAAATATTGCAATGTCTGCTTGGAGTTGAACACCACTTCCTTGCCCACCTCATACATTTCGGGCGGAAGCATCAGGTAATCCGTTCCATGCTTCTTGTTGTATGCTTCCAGCTGCTCCTTGTTGCCGGCCTCTACCGTCACCGTCTTAGTATCATTTTCCTGCCGTACCAGTGATACGGTGATAGACTTTACGTCGACTTCCTTTCCTTCTTCCACGAATACCTGAGAAGATTCGCCAGTCTTGATGTAAGCCCCCTGTGCCGACCGGTATTCACTGGTTGCATCCTTGTATAATTCATTCTGGCAGGAACAAATCAGCAAGGCTCCTGCGAATATGCTGAAATATAAATTCTTTTTCATAATTCAAATTTTAATCTAACTTACCCGGATAAACTACATTTCCCAAGCGCAAGGCTTCTCTGAGCCATTTGTAAGGAGGTGTATTTCCATAGTCGTATTCCATGTGATACGTACCGATGCCACCGATGCGTCTGCCGTCGGGAAGGTCCAGCGTGGCATAATCAAAAATCTGACGTCCTTCCGGATAAGCATTGATTTCCGGACGTACGCTGGTGTACTCATCTACTCCACCTGTCTGCCAGCCTTGCTCAAACTCTACGGTGATAACGGTCTTCCGCTCCCAGTTTTCAAGGTGAGGCTGATTGATTTTCCTAAGGACCTGCGCAGTGGAACGTTCCCAATATGCCTGATAAATATAGTGATCGATGTACTTGGAAGCCTCGGTAGAAAGTTTCTCAGGCTGGCCGTCCATTACCAGCATTCTGCCAGCTGGGCGCAAACGGTCTGAAAGGGTCTTGATAAATACGAACATATCCGTATTGCCCGAAGTTTCACTGATCATCTCACCGTTGGCCATCGAACCTGAATGACCATAGCTGGGCTCATAGTCAATGTCGAAACCGTCCAGGTTGTACTTCTCAATGGTATCGCAGATGGCATTTGCATAGGCCTTCACGCCTTCCACAAAGTTACCCCCTCCTTTTTCTTCAATCCAGTATTTCTTCGGTTCCTGTCCCGGAGGAGTCATCTGGTCGCCCAGGTCCTGTACAATCCAGCACAACAGCGCTTTTCCGCCCTTGATTTCCTGAAAGAACTTCAAGTCTTTTTTCTGTTCTTCCGAAAGGTTTCCACGCGTACCCCACAAGGATACGAAGTCCACGCTATCGGGCAGCATCTTCAGGTAGTTCTGTGCATTACTGCCTCGTCCGGTCCAGTTGCCGAACCAGCCGAATCCCTTCACATGAGGCGTCTGACGGTATTCTCTCAGTTTGGCAAAATAGTCACGCATGGAGGGAGTCAGGTCGGCTTCACTTTCCGCCTCCAGCAAGGGAATGCATTTTTCCAGGTTCTCCTGGTTTTCGAACGTTTCTCTTTCAGGCACGTTCCATTCGGAACAGGCCACGAAGCCTGCCGCCAGCAGCAGGGCTCCTGCATATCTTATGATTTTTTTCATCGCTTCATTTGTTACACTTTTCCGTAAAACTCATTTCTCATTTCGGCTGCTTGGGACGGTTGTTGCGCACCCACCACAGCTTGGTTGCTCCCTGGTCTTCCCCACCCAGCAGCACCGGCACCTCCGACATGTTGGGATTTGTACCATATTCTGCCGGAGCAAAGCGGAATCTTTCGGGCGTAATGGCATCTTCTTCACCTCCTATGTTCACGTAAGCTTTGTCATAAGCCGGTTTGAGCAGGTAAGGATAGCCCGTCCGGCGATATTCAGTCCAGGCTTCCACGGCATTGGGATAGAGTGCCAGGTATTTCTGGGTAATGATTTTCTGCAACTTCACTTCGTCCGAATCCGCATCGTTCCACTTGGGAGACACATTTCCGGTAGAAAGCTTGCAGGAATACTGACGGTTGTAAGGCAACATAGACCGGCTGATGTCATAAGGAAAGTCTGTAACCTCCAGATAGGCAGCCACTCCGCTTACTCCGTTTTCTTCGAACGACTTGGTAACACCTTCTTCATACAGTGCTTTCGGATTACCTCCTGCCAGTTTGTAAAGTGCGGCTTCTGCCTTCAGGAAAGACACTTCCGAAGCACGCAACCAGAACAAAGGAGAAGCCGCATCGACCTTGGGCTTGGAGGCTCCCGTCTTGGCTGCGGAGCTAAGGGCATTGTTGTTCGTAGGAGGAAGAGGCATGAAATAGCCGTAAGAATCGGACGTGAACAAGGCACCCAGACGCGGATCGTCATACCCCTGCATGTAGGCCCAGATGGTAGCTCCCAGGCGACATTCTCCGTAGTCCTCTACAGTCGGCAGCATGGAGTTCATCAGCGGCAACTTGTCCGTACTCCGTATTTTGGCCTCCTGTGCCACGGCTTCAATGACACCTCCGTGAGAAGGGTCAAGGGCGAACGTGATGTATTCCTTTGCCAGTGCCTCGTCCTTGAAATGCACGCGGACGGCTATGCGCAACATGAGCGAGTTAGCCAGTCGTACCCAGTTGGAAGCGTTTCCGTTATAAATTACATCGTACGACGAAAGCACTTTCGATGCGGTATTGACCAGCAGCTGCGAAGCATCCTTCAAATCGGCCAGCATCGCCTTGTACACGGTCTCCTGAGAATCCAGTTTCGGAGCAATGTCTCCGTTGCCGGCATTGGTATATACAATCGGGCCGAACACATCCGTCGCACGGAGCCAGGCAGTCACCTTGACAATGTTGGCTACAGCCTGCACTTCCTTGTCGGCAGGGTCTTCCGAATTCTTCGTATGCTTGTAGATGTCATTCCATGCACGGAACAGTTTCGAATAGAAATTCTGGTAGGCATAGCTCATACGGGCATCCGTAAAGTTCCACGTAGCCTCCGTGTTGAAATTCCAGTTGTTGTTCATGCCCCAGTAACCGATGTAGTTACCGGCCGACATGATGTCTGTATTGGCCAGGTCGTTACCCGGTCCTGTCGATTCAGTGGGCGAACCGATGGGAATAACCAGCTTCTGCATGTCCATGAAAGGAGCCCCATACAGCAGTCCGCCCGTCTTCATTCCTTCTTCCGTCACACCATAGATATTTGTATTGATCTGCTCATAGTTGCAAGATGCAAGTGCCAATACGGAGAATACAGGTATCAAATAGTTTCTTATCTTCATATTATACGTTGTTTTTCATGATTTGTTAGAATCCAAATTTAAGGCTCACTCCATACGTGCGCTGGCTGGGCAACATAAAGTAATCGTATCCCTGTCCGAAGGTACCGGTAGAAGCCGTCAGTTCCGGATCGAAAGGAGCTTTGTTGTAAATCATCCAGAGGTTGGTGCCATACACGGAAAGGTTCACGCTATGGAACGGGGTACCCTTGAACCAGGAATTAGGGAAGGTGTATCCCAAACTGGCTTCCTGCAGGCGGACGTTGGTAGCAGAGTACACATTGTACGCATCCAGATTCACCACCGACTCATAGTAGTCCTTTGGCTGAACTGCCACATTGCCCACCATGACTTTTCCGGCATCACGCGCATCGGCCGAAGCCTGCGACACACCGAACTGGTCGAGCACGGCCTGTGTCTTGGAAATCACGATACCTCCCAAACGGGCAGTCACAAGGAAGTTCAGGTTAAAGCCTTTGTAGGTAAAGCCGTTTCTCCAGCCCAGGTTCCACTTGGCATTGACACTACCCAGCTTGTAGGGTTCCGTAGATTCCGTAGTTATGGTCTGGCCTTCATTGTACACGATGTAGCCGTCCTGATCACGTTTCAGGCGTTCTTCCGCATATATCGTACCCACTTCTTCTCCTTCGCGCAGGCGGAAACGTCCCACCTTGATGTCGCTCAGGTCGAGTGCCTCTCCGGTCACGGGGTTCTTCACGTTCGAAGCCAGTTCGATGATTTTATTGCGGTTGGCAGTAGCTGTCAGCGAGGTACTGTATGAGAAATTGCCAAAGGTCTGGTCGTATCCCAGCGTCAGTTCGATACCCCGGTTTTCCACGTTACCGGCCTGCACGAACATATAGTCATAACCCGACGTTTCCGACAGCTTGGCTTCGAGCAACTGGTCGTAGGTATTCGATTTATACAACGTCACACCCAGCGACACGGTATTGTTCAGCCACTTGGAGTCGATACCTACTTCATAAGAGCGGGTTCTTTCCGGCTTCAGCTCCGGCAGCGGATAATACTTGAAAGGTTTGATTACACCACCTTCAATGGTGTGCGTTATGGTTCCGGGAGTCAGTCCGGTGTAAGGAATAGGCGAACCCACCTCCGTATATGAAGCACGCACTTTCAGGAAGCCCAGCACCGGTGAAATGGACTGGCGCATGGTTTCGGGCAACAAGTCCGTCACAATAGCTGAAAGTCCGACAGAAGGATAGAATATCCAGGGCGACTTGCTGTTGACCAGCTGAGAAGGCTTGTCGGCACGACCGGTCAGTGTGAGATACACGGCCGACTTCCATGAGATTTCCGCAGAGCCGAACACACCGAGATTCATCTTACGGTTGTCACCTCCCGTCTGTGAAGGTACACCGGTAGAAGGGTCTATGTTATCATAAGCAAACAGATTCGGCACCTTAAGCAGCTGTCCGCCATATCCTCTTCCTTTTGTATCGTATTCCTCGAAAGAAGCACCCACGTTGACATTGGCATAAAAATCTCCGGCAAAAGGCTTCGAAAGGTTGGCCATGATGTCCGCATATTTCTGACGGAAGGTTTCATTCGAATAGATGTAACGTCCCAGCGATTTGGCAAACGTACCGTGTGTAGAAGCATAGCGTTTGTCTTCTCTTTCCGTATAGGTATTATCCAGACGGCCTCGTGCACTCACGTTCAGGTAATCGGTAATTTCATATTTCAACGATGCATACAGCATGTAGCGGTCTTTCACCTCAGGACGCAAATTGCGGTAAGCCACCCAGTAAGGGTTCTGCACAGCCATACCGAAGTCGCCCGGTGTCCACGACTGCACATTGTAGCCCAGCTCGGCATCATAGCGTTCGAAATACGTTTCCTTCTCAAAATTCTCTCCGCGCGGATACAGATAAGCTCCCAGAAGAGGGTTGAAATACGTACCGTAGGACAGCATGTTGTTGTAATACTCACGCACGTAGCTGGCAGACAAGTCCATGGTCAGCTTATCGTTGAAGAACTTGGTGGTATTTCGCACCATGGCATTGTAGCGGTGGTATTTGTTGTTGGGCACGATACCCTTGGCATTGACCGCCGAACCGGACACATACGTCTGGTTCTTGTCATTTCCCACAGACAGATTAAAAGAGTTGGTAAAAGTGGTTCCGGTATTGAAGAAGTCGGCCGGATTATATGAAGAAGGTACCGGCAGTTTTTCTCCCCACGAGGCAGCCTCCCCACTCACGTTTCCGTAGGTGTTCTGAAAGCGTGGCAGCACGAAAGGATTCGAGAATTCAGCCGATGACGACACGTTGACACTCACCTTTCCGGCAGCACCTTTCTTCGTGGTAATCAGGATGACACCGTTGGCCGCATTGGCTCCGTAGAGTGCAGCAGCCGAAGGTCCTGTCAGCACCGACAGACTTTCAATATCTTCAGGGTTGAAGCTGGCAATACCTTCACTTGACGTGCGTCCTGCACCGAAGCCCGTACCGTCGCCTGTGCGGTCGGCCTGATTACCCATGGGCACACCGTCAATCACATACAGCACGTTGTTGTCTCCCTTGATAGACTTGTTTCCACGCATCACGACGCGGGTACCTCCACCCACACCCGAAGCACTGCGCTGAATGCTCACACCGGCTACTTTTCCGTTCAGGCTGTTCACGAAGTTGGCATCCTTTACCTTTGTCAGCACATCATTCTTCACCTCCTGCACGTTGTAGCTCAAAGCCTTCTGTGAGCGCTTGATACCCAATGCCGTTACCACTACTTCATCCAGTTGTTCGGTATCTTCCTTCATGACCAGAACACCCAGTGTTTCCTTGGCAGAAACCGTCAGGTTCTGATACCCCACGTAAGAGATTTCGAGTGCGGCCCCTTCGCCTGCGGACAAGGTAAAGTTCCCGTCCACGTCGGTAATCGTACCGTTTCCGGTACCTTTTTCCAGCACGCTCACTCCTACCAGAGGTTCTCCGTTGACGTCAACGACTGTTCCACTCACTGTGATTTTGTTTGCTTGCGCCGACACCTGTACGGGAGACGCACTGGCTCCTCGCGGAAGGTTGGCATAGGCCGCATTTCCTCCCTGACTTATCAGCAAAAGGAATAGCAGCTGAGTAGCTCTTTCTATTTTCATAGATGATTTAAGATTTTGTTGGACAATTAAGTTTAGTTATCGCGGTTTAGTGGTATCCTGAGGAAGGGAATTCCCCTCCTCAGGTACCGGTTAAAAAAAAGTCTAGTTTGGTTTTTGTTAAAAAATGGGTGTAACATTCCTGCACAGGTACTTCCCTGAACTGTAAAAACAGTCTGCGGGCCGCATCTGGCCTTCTTGTCAGTTGTATTCTTCGATTTTAGAAGAACGCTTTTCTTTCTCTACCCTTTTAAATAATGATATTCAGGCTCGCTTATTATCGGCCTTACGAAGTGATTTTTTTCTGTAGTTTAGCTTAAGCTCGTTCAGTTTGTGTCCGTAAAAACAAGGTCGGTAGTTTTATTGGGATGCAAATATATGCAATTTTTATAAACGAACAAACATTTATAAAAAGAAAAAAGAGAAAATCAACGATATTTACACCGTTTGATTTTCTCTTTTTTTCCGTGATTCCGCTGCGATTCGAACGCAGGACCCACGCCTTAGAAGGATTTATCCAAAAAGATGGCTATCTTATTGCATATCAAGTTAATATTTATATTTTTGCTTTTGGAAAGGATACTCATTAGAACATTTTTTCTACTTGAATGCCTTCCCTATCTTGTTGTCGGATACCTATCAAATCTCTAAAGAAAGTATGAATGCTTCAGATGTTTGCTTATCCGATATTGTCATCTTTTGATATTCTGATACTGCTTGTTCTATAAATCCACGCTTCTTTAAAACCTTGAGTTTGGGAATAAGAGCCGCAACTTTCTCCTCATCAACGGAGGACATTTGTTTATATATATTGAGACAAAAATCTATTGCAGACTGTAAATCCTCAAGGCCCGTTTCTTCCATATAGAATTTACACGCTTCAGGAACGCGGTTTAATCTTATGAACTTGGAGATTATATACTGCATGGAATCATTGGGGTCAAAATCAATATCATCATAGGACACAGCCTGTAGCTGATATTCATCAATTTTTTCTATATCATCAATCGAGCACCCAGTACGATTCTTTAAAAGCTCCTTAGCTTCGTTTATTCTTTCCTCACGCAAAAGCTCTTCCCTCTCCTTTTCCTTCTGCTCTTGGCAAATGCCTTTATACTCTTCCGAGATAGGATTTCTGTGTTGATTCAAAATTCGATTCTTTTCGTAATCAAACTCTTCCTCCGTCAATATTCCTTTCTCTTTATAGTCGTAAATTTTTTCAAGTAAGTCATACAGAAAGTATCTGTCTTGAGTAGTTTTCTCCAATGTAATAGCAGTCCCGGATGCGGAAACCATAAACATGGATTTGCCACCGCCAGAAACTTCGTCAAAATCCACATGTAAACCGACGATTGCATCTGCATGATAACTTTCAGCCTTTCCAGTCAGTTCCTTCATTACTTCGTCGTAAATTGTAGTCAATTTACTCTTGTAGCTTCCAGAACGTCCGCCAAATACATCTGTCAAAGAGGCTGCAATATCGGAAAACAGATTTGTACCTATTACCACATTCGCATTGACTACCCCAAGATATTTTCTTATTGTATATCCTTCTATACTATTTGTTGTTGTTACTATCATAAATCTCTATTTTAACCATTTTGCAACACCACCATGATGAGAGCAAGTTCCTCTACGGCTTTTACAAAAACTATATGTTCCATCTCTGCATAAAGCAGTTGCCCCAAGAGGTGCAGAAGAATAATATGTAGGAGACTGAACTCTCTCACCTCTAGAATTAGTATAATATCTTATTTGTCCTGATGAATGATTTTCAGAAGAATAATAAACTTTTTCTTTTGAAAGATACTTCGTTGAAACATATCCAATATACCCATTATAACTAACAGGAATCCATTTGCAATCACAATCCTCATCAATTAGAACTGCAGTACCTCTAGGAATCTGAGTAATAATAGAAGATGTTACATCAGGAGAATCTCTTAAATTTAGGTTTGCCGTTACATATCTTACTACTTCTTGTGCATGAAATGTGCAGAAAAAGAACAATCCCATCAACAAAGTCAATACTCTTCTCATTCCTTTTTGTTTTTTGATTTATCAAGTAAAGTTTGTGCCTTTTCTAGTCTTGTTATATAACTCATGACATCATATTGAACGAAAGCCCATTTCCCATCTTCATACTTAATACTTTCGTTGGTCTCTAATGCTTGCATTACTTGATTATACATAGAATTATCCTCATCAATTACCATATTGGCTCTTCTCTCATTTTCTTTCATGAAGACTTCTATTGCAATTTTTATAACTCGGATTTCATTCTCATAATCTTTTCTTTTTCTGTAAAGGATAGCAAGTCTCTCGTATGGGTGCTTAAGCGGTAATCTGTAAATGATTGATTTCTCATACACATTAATAGCTTCATCAATCATTCCTTCTTTTTCTAAATCAATTCCAATATTAACAAGCCGAGAACTCTTATCAAAATTATCCTCTATATTAGTATCTTTTGTTGTTTCTTGGAACATGTCATCACTCAGTTTTTCTAACCTCTCAGCCAACTCAACTTCATCCTTACAAAGCACGTCATGAAGGTTTGCTCCATTTGCTGGTCCAACAATCCCAGCTTTCTCAAGTAATCCCATTATCCTTCTTGCCCTATTATATCCTATTATAAGTTTACGCTGAAGAAGAGAAGTACTTCCTTGCTGCTGATTCACGACCAAACGAGCCGATTCTTCAAATAATGGATCTAATTTATGTATCACGGAATCCTTTAAAACATTTTCTTCTCTATGAGACTCATTTTCTTTTAGAGTAGAAGTATTTTCAGATACGTATTTCTCTTCTGATATGTTTATAACTTTATCCGGGATTATATGGATAGGTTCTACTTTATCAGCATTATAGTTTAAATTATTAGCTTCCGTTTTACTATCAGGAATAAAAGCACAACAAATTCCAATTAAGGCGAGTATAGGAAGCCAAATCCATGAAGCACTTGTAAGTAACGGAATCATTACTGAAGCCAGTAAAAACAGAAATGTCAAAATGAACCTCAACGGATTGCTATTAATTGCTTCATTTTCTTGTTCACGCTTAGAAGCATAATGTTTATCTCTATCATAGTTACTACTACCTCCCGATATTTTAGTCCGAGAATATATACCAGTTCCTGGTATCCCGGTATTCACATAAACTCCTCTCTTACCCACATTCACTGAAGCTCCACGCGGACCAACAGACCAACTTGTCCCTGTTTTGCTTATGTTTAAATGCACTCCAGGAAGAATCTTCACCCTTTTCCTAAAATAAAGTCCCATATTATTTCATTGTGTTCATTCTAATACTCAATTTTACCAAAGCCATAGCTCTCACAGAAGACAATGGAAAATCTTTTGGTTGATGGTTTTGATTGTAACTTACCAGTTTTATCCAGTCTTCACCTTTTTCTGAATGCTGGACGTATTTTACAGTTAAGTATTCATCTCCATCCAGATCTATTGACACAAGGTACATTTCTCCAAAGAAAATATGACTCATTTCTAAAGGTACCTCCTTATATGCTACGATGTCACCAGATTTAAGTAATGGATACATGGAATCCCCTTTGACATAAACAGCTCCATCGCATTTAGGGATATTTGGAATATTGATTTGTCCAAGGATATTCTGGTCTTTGTTATCGAAGAGGGATTTCAAGTTTGCAGCAGCTTCAACATCATAAAGGGTTATCAATCCATCTTCCTCTGTTTTTTCTAGGCTTTTAGGATGAAATATTTGAGTAACTTCCGGTTGATGGCGCAAAGGTGTTCCACGACCTGTTAAGATATAGTCCGTGTTTACTTCATCTCTAACAGAAGATAAGGCTAAAATCATATCCAAAGAGGCCTGTTGCCTACCTGAACGAACCTGAGAAAAAGTAGATTTCTTTATTTCCGATTCGACAAGAAAGTCTTTGTCTTGGGAATAAATGGAATCAACCGTTTCTAAAAATCTTTTAGTGACTTCATTTCTTTCCATAAAAAATAAACTTTTGTTTGTAGTTCATAAAATATAAACTATATTTGTATCCGTAACAAGTACGAGGTGTTACAGGAACAATTGGTTAAACATTCCTCCGAGGAGGTTTAATATATGCACCCATGATAGCTCGTACCTATTGTGGGTGTTTTAATATGGCTATGAATATAAAAACAAGATGAAAACATTTCACATTATATTATGTATAGTTGACTTGATTGTATTTGTCGGTTTTTTGATAGCTCCAGAAGTCTGGACGGATATATTTTTTGTGCTTTTTATATTCACTGCGATTATGCTTATAGCATTGGGCATCTTCCTGCTGTCTATGCCAGATGATAAAGAAGATTTCGACTTATCTGATACGCTCACATGCCATCATCCTTTTGTACAGTGGTTACGAAGGCATCACGGAGTAGATTAAACCTTTGCTTCCATATCATCAAGTATTTCCTTAATTTTTAAATTCATATCTATGCTTGCTCTGTTAATATTTATAGTGTTGGTTGGCGCCCCACTTGCATGGTTTATTATTATTTTCGAGGATGGGTTTGACCAAAATGACCATTTGCCTTTTTGTTAATCATTTTTATGCTTTTCCTTCTCTACTGAAAGCCGGTTAAATATAAATGATGCTCTTTTATCCGGTATATTTAACAGCCCGTCTAATATTGCATTCAAATTATCGTTTACAATAGGACTGTTGATGATTTGTTCTTTGTATTTAAGCAGTTCCAATGCTTGAAGCAAAGATTCTGACAACAGTTTCTCGTCACTCAAAACATTCCCCTCTATTGCAGCCATACAGAATGCACAGAAAGCATCTCCGTATTGATTGTTCGCTATACATATATTGCCAGCGGTGTACTTTTGTATAGCAATGGTATATCTTTCAAGCCGTTTCTTTAAAACTAAGTTTTCGTTTTGAAATTCATTTTTTGCTTGCTTTATTGAGTCGTCTATCTTCCTGTCTATGGATATAATAGTGTATATCTGAACTCCTAAAAGAACTGTAACACCAATAGAGGTGGTAGTAATACTGATTTCAACAATCTCCTTAAATGAAACATTACCTGCTATATCAGGATATAATGCAATTAGTATTGCTACTATACCTAAAAGAAGTGCAGCACCACTGATCCATATATTCACACTTTCTTTCTTCATATAATAATGTATTAAGGTTCTTAATGGTTAAATAATATTTATAGTCTATATTTTATGAACTATTTCTTTGTGGTTTATAAAATATAAACTACATTTGCATATCGAAACTTAGATACGAAACAAATATAGTAAAAAACAACTAACCCTCACACGATTATGAGTACAAAAATCAAGAACCAATTAAAAGAAGTCATGCTGATGGCTTGGACTTTCGTAAAGAGAAACGGTTTCTCTATGAGTGAAGCAATGAAATGCGCCTGGGCAAATATGAAGCTGAAAGCTGCAATGAAGCAAAGAATCGTAAAGTTCTACTTCAAAAAGGTAGATGGTTCTGTTCGTGAAGCCTACGGCACGCTGAAAGAAAACCTGATACCTGCAACATCAGGTGACAACAGAAAGAAGAACGACACCGTCCAGGTGTACTTCGACACAGAGAGACAAGAATACAGATGCTTCAAGAAAGCTAACCTTATAAATATCGCATGATTATGACACGCCACGAAATCGAAGAAGAACTTGACGGGCTGTACAAAGACCTGAAATTCGCCTACAACGCAGATGAAGAGACTTTATGCAGGGCTTTCAATGCTGACAGCAAGCAAGAATACATCAAAGCACTTACTGAAGAGGTGGACAAATACGAAGCCCTTCTTGAAGAATACAACCTGCCTGAAGATGATGGCATGGACTACATCAACCTTCAGTTATCACAAGGCATGGCAGTGACGCACTGGTAACTCACCTACCCTGCTGACGGACTGAACGGCAACCGATAGCGAGAATCGGGCAGGGTTCTACTTGATTGGTTCTTTGACATGATGGAAATTTAGGCTTACCGTTAAGCCTGACGTGAAACGGACGACTGAGTAGCGATAACGGCTGTGTGAAAAGAGTATGAGTAAAGGGCTGCACTAAGCAAACGCAGCATACGAATCACACAGAAAACAAAAAGACACTTATACGATTGCAGGTGGCCGTAGGCCGGCTACAAAGACAATCTTCACTGATTAGACACCAGCAAGAACTATATATACCCGTGGCTTACCAGACCTTTGATAAGCAGTAAGGCAACCACCGGAACGCCCACGGGAACGAATTTTAAAACGCACGATTATGAAAATACTACTTTTTCTCTGTGCATTGTCCGTTTTGGTAATGCACTTCAATCAAGACCTGTCTGCTATGTACTGGATAGGATTTGTCGGGTTTATAATCACTGGTTTTTCAATCGCAAACAGACTGGACAATGAACGAGCTGCAAGAAACAATAAAAAGCATCTGTGATGAATTTGCGGACATCAGTGCCATTCTGGCGGCACGTTCGCGAGAACTGGACAGACGGGAGCTGTTCGACAAGGAGATAGAAACCGAAATCAATAACATTAAAAAGAATAGACATGAAAACAAATGAGGAATTACAGGGTATGACGCATGATGAACTCGTGGCATACACACAGAATCTGCAACGCGAATCAGAGGAATACAAAAAATCAATGCTGTATTATTCGGAAGAAAAGAAAAAGATTGAATCGAAGTTTGACAACTTCAAGAACATGGTCAAATCGCTGGTTGCACTAGTCGATTAGTTTTTATGGGTTATAGAAAATGGGTAGATGCCGGGCTGTGAAGTTCGGCATTTCTATTGGTGGATAGTTCAGGCGGTAGAACATTTCGTAGGGTTGCGAAAAGGTCACGGGTTCAAGTCCCGTTCTGCCAGCAAACAATCAAATTTTTAAACTATGGTTAGAGAAATTACAGTAGACGAAAACTACCAAACAGTACGTCTTTTTGACGAAATGAAGAAAGGGGACATCTACAAGGTTCCCTATGACAAGAAACGGCATACCGGAATAAAGCTGGAAGCATCACGCCGTAACCGTGACCTCCGCTTGATCGGGACACTTAAAAACAAAATGGACGTGAAATACCGGGTATCGGCCACAGAGTATCCGGGCTTCTCGGCAATTATCTGCTTAAAATAAACGCTTATGGTAAACGAAGAAGTTTTAAAAATCGTCCTGAATGACAAGACCTTCGGGCGGGACCAGGCTGCGGATATTGTTGGTGGCCTGTCCCGTCTGGTTGACCTGATAGGGAAAGGTCTTATCAGGGCAGAGAAACGGACGAACAAGCAGAACGGAAAGTGGTTCTGCAATGCCTATGATGTGATTAAATACGCACAGTTGAAATATTGAAATACACGATTATGGAAGGACAACTTATTTATGGAAAGATGGCCAGCATTCTCAGAGAGACGAAGGCCATTACAAAATCCGAAAAGAACCAGCAGCAGGGCTTCAAGTTCAGGGGAATCGACAACGTGATGAATGAACTTCACGAACTGTTTGCCAAGAACGAAGTGTTCATCCTGCAAGAAGTACAGGGATTCACAACGGAAAACAGACCTACTAAATCCGGTGGCACCAATACATTTACAAGAGCGACGGTCAAGTTCAGGTATATAACTACAGACGGCAGTTGTGTCGAGACCGTGAATGTTGGTGAAGCGATGGATTCAGGGGACAAAGGTATGAATAAGGCAATGAGTGTCGCATTGAAATATTCCCTTTTGCAGATGTTTCTGATACCTACCGAAGACCCGAAAGACCCGGATGCCACAATACCTGAAGAAACGGACTATTTAGCGATGGCGATGCAGGAAATCAATTCCTCGCAGAGTATACAGACCTTATCCGGTGTATACAATACATATACCGCATTACATACGAACCAGCAGTTCATGACTGCCTTGTCGAACAAAAAGAAACAGTTGAAAGATGCAGCTAACTAAATCCAGAGTAATATTCGACCCGGAAGCGCACACCTACACCTTGGACGGTGTGCAGCTTCGTGGAATTACGGGGATGATTGAAAGCCAGTTGTTCCCGGATAAGTATTCCGGAATACCGGATTATGTGATGAAGAAGGCGGCAGACAGAGGACATTTCGTCCATGAAGTCTGTGAGCTTGTGGATGACCTCGGAGTTTCGCATGAAAGCGAAGAGGCGAAGAACTATCAGAACCTGAAGGAAATCTATGGACTAAATTATGAGGTAAGCGAATATCTTGTATCTGACAACGAGCATTTCGCATCCTGTATAGACAAGGTTTACCGGGAAAATGAAACGGATTTCTCGTTGGCCGATATAAAGACTACCTATAGGTTGGATAAGGAATATGTACGATGGCAACTGTCTATTTACGCATATCTGTTTGAAATGCAGAATCCCGGATGTAGGGTAGTAAGGTTGTTCGCTATCTGGCTGAGGGGGAACATTTCCGAACTTGTCGAGGTGGAACGTATTCCAGATGCAGTGGTTGCTTCTCTTATGGCGGCAGAGGTCGGCGGCATACAGTTCGTCAATCCGTATGTCGTACCATCGAGTAAAGAGGATCTTCCGGACAAATACCGTGAAATGGAGGATTCCATCATTGAGATAACCGAGCAGGCGAAATACTGGGCTGAACGGAAGAAGGAACTTACGGATGGTGTGATGAAGGAAATGGTCAAGGCAGGTGTCTATTCGTGGAAAGGTGAATCAATATCATTCATCAGAAAGAAGGATTCAATCAGAAAGACTTTCGACCGTGAGTCCTTTGAAAAGGATTATCCGGGTGTCTACGAAAGATACCTTGTCGATACACCTGTTAGTGGAAGTATAACATTAAAAGTATCATAAATGAGTAATCAGATAACCGGTCGGCTGATTGAAATAGGTCAGACCGTCCAGATACCTTCAAAGAACGGCGGAAATCCGTTTGTAAAACGTGAGTTTATTCTTGACGCTACAACTCACGACCCATATACAGGTGAGCGCAGTCAGTATGAGAACATCCTACCGCTTGAAGTTGCAGGTGACAAATGTGCCGAACTAGACCAGTTCAGAATCGGCGATGTAATCACGGTTTCATTCGCCCTTCAAGGTCGGGAATGGACGAATCAGGACGGACAGGTGAAACGGATGGTGTCTATCCGCTGCTATAAGTTGGAGGCCCGTCGGCCGGCATACCAGCCAGTGCAAGCTACAGTTCAGCAGCCATCTTATCAGCCAGCACCTGAGCCGCGGCCATTTCCACCGGCGGTAGATGCAAACGGAGAACCGAAAGATGATTTGCCTTTTTAGCCTATGAGTATATTCAATCTGAAAAATGAATACGATATACCCAAGTTCAAGGCTTATGTAAACAAGCTGTTCCAGGAGCGTGCAGTTGTGGAAGTGAGAAAGAAGCTTCCTAACCGCACACTATCCCAGAACAGATACTTCTATTTGCTTCTAAGTTGGTTTGCAAGTGAAACAGGTTATAGTGTAGAGGAAGTTAAAATCGATATTTTCAAAAGGTTGTGTAATAGGGATATTTTCGAGAGAGAAAAGACGAACAAAAAGGGAAAGATTATAAAAACTTTGAGAAGCTCTTCCGAATTGAGTACAGGTGAAATGACACTTGCCATTGAAAGATTTCGGAATTATTCCAGTGCTCAGGCAGGAATATATTTGCCAAGTCCAAATGAAAATGAATTTCTATTACATATACAACAAGAAATAGAGAAAGATAAAGAGTTTTTAAGCTATGGGAATGAGTGAGAATTGGAAAGATATAGCCGGATATGAAGGTTTGTATCAAGTATCTGATAAAGGTAGAATTAAATCTATATGTAGTCACGTGAGGCTTCAAAATGGTAAGCTGATGAAAAAGAAACCACACATTTTGAAATCACAAAACAGATGTGGATATAGATGCGTGAATCTGTTCAAAGATGGTGTTTCTCACACAGTAAACATTCATCGTTTAGTAGCTAAATCTTTTTTACCTAATCCTCATAATTGCTTAGTTGTAAACCATAAAGATGAAAACAGAGCAAACAACAATGTAGAAAATCTTGAATGGTGCAGCCATGCTTACAATCTTAATTACGGTACAGCTAAAAGACGTAGAGCTATATCGCAAGGAAAGGTGGTTCTTCAATTGGATAAAAATGGAGTTTTGATAAAACGCCATTTAACATTGATGGATGCTTGTAGAGAAACTAGTATAAATTTCCAAAATATTTCACTTTGCTGTAATAATAAAAGAAAAACGGCTGGTGGATATAGTTGGGAGTTTGAATAATAAGAAATCGAACGTAATAAAGAATTTATTTGACTATGGACAAATTTTTAGGACAAGACATCCCTGAACAGGAACGATGGCAGTTCCTTCAGGACAACGCCGATGCGGTAGAGAAAATCGGATATACTCACCGATTCACCCCCGAAGAACTGGCTCAGAAGAAAGAAACCTTGGCCGAGGTATCCATCACCATCAACGATGTCGAGATGGAAAAGAAAGAGACTATGGAGAGTTTCAAAGAACGCCTGAAGCCTTTGAATGAAGAAAAACAGGAACTTTTGGACCACATCAAAAGAGGTTCGGAGTTTGTCGAGAACGAAGAGTGTGCAAAATTCTTATACCATAAAGAAAAGATGGTAGGATTCTACAACAAGTTAGGTGAGCTGGTTTATAGCCGCCCAATCATGCCACAAGAAATGCAAAAGACAGTATTTAGTATTAACCGTAAAACAGGAACAGAATCATGAGCGAAAACAAAATCAATTTGGTAGTACCGAAAGAGTACAACGGTACACCCATCGAAGTAGTATTGAGAGAAGGTAAAGCATCCGTAGCACTTGACCCGAAAGAACCGGAAAGAGTAGTTATCAATGGAACGATAGATGCACCTTTCAAATGGCTGGAGAAGCGTGTCGAACTGATTAATCAGAAATCTACACACATCATCGTAAACCGTGATAAGATGTGTCTGTCTTTGACTATTGATGAAACCAATTATTATCAGACGGTAATTAGTGGAGTTTTACAGGCTTCAAAGGAAATGCAGGAGTTCGGTATCAATGCGGAAAGGAAATGGGAACCTATTAAGTTGTCCCAGTTCTTCAAGATGCACCGTGCCTTCTTCAAGGATAAATCTGAGAACATGATGCTGGTTTCTACTTTGAAGAACTTCAAGGCGAAAGTAAACCAGGATATAGAACGTAGTAAAGAGGAAAACGGAAATAAGACGGATAACTATTCTCAAGTGGTTGATTCCAATCTGCCAAAATCGTTCAAACTGAATATCCCTCTTTTCAAAGGTTTTGCCTGTGAAGAAATCGAAGTTGAAATCTACGCCGATGTGGATGGGCGGGAAGTTTCCCTTTCTTTGGTTTCTGCCGGTGCGAATGAGGCCATTGAAGAATACAAGAATAAGGTGATTGACGAACAGATTGAAGCAATCAAAGGTGTTGCACCTGACATTGTAATCATCGAAGTATAATTGACAGCCCGGAAAGACGGGCATACGGGCGCAAGCACAGGACGTGCTTTAGAGTGGAGTAATTGCGCAATATCTCCATGAACTTGCTTCATTGAATTAGCTAATATATGAGCAAGTAAAACCGTGATGGTTGGGCGGGTTCGATTCCCGTTGCGTCCACAACCAATAATGGAATTATTATGAAAGAAGAACGGAAATTAACATTCGGGAAATACAAAGGACAAGAGATAAAGTATATCATACTTACTCATATTGGTTATATCATGTGGTGCTTTGAGAATATCAACTGGTTTAAGCTGACAGATGAAGAACAGGCTTTATATGATGCGATAGCCATAATGATTAAGAAAGAACACTTGCCAATGGCTTTTCCGGTTGAAATGATGTATAAGCATATAAAAGACAGAGAGTCATATGAAAAGTTAAAGACTCCATTTACATTCAATTATGGATATATATCTTTAAAAATGTCTGAAAAGGATAATCCAATATTCAACAGTATTGAAAAATACATTACACACAAAATACGCAGAAATAGTACACAAGAATATTCGTCATTCGAAAGTCTTTCAGGAGATTTGACTGGTCTTTCACATAGCATGAATAAAGAAATAGAAAAAGCTCGACTTAATGGTGAAAGTGATGAAGAGATATATGGCACATGGGGTAGTATGAATGATCATAAGGATTTATAAATATGTATTACATCAAGAAACCTAAAAAGAAGAAAGAAAAGCCTCTGCCGTTATTTGACAAGGCAGGTATCAAGATTAAAAAGAAGCCGGATTTAGTGGCCAAACTCGACAAAGTTTTCAGCCGCTATATCCGGCTTCGCGATTGTATGCCGAACGGGTATTTCCGCTGTATCTCATGCGGCCAGATAAAGCCCTACGCACAGGCAGATTGCGGACACTTCCATTCGCGCCGCCACATGGCCACACGCTTTGACGAGGATAACGCCCACGCAGAATGCCGCCATTGTTTGACTCCTGATAGCCTAATTCTTATGAAAGATTTCACTTGGAAACAACTTGGCGATATTAAAGTAGGCGAAGAAGTTTTTGCCTTTGATGAAGAAATAATCTATAAAACATCAAGAAGATACCGAATAGGAAAAGTTATATCTGTAGAAAGGGATATTCAAGATGTGTATGAAGTAGAACTTGAAAATGGCGATAAAATAAAAACGACAGCCAATCATAAATGGCTTACACGTGATAAAATCAGCTCCGCCTATAAGTGGTGTGAAACGCAAAATATGTGGATAAATGGAGTAAATCTTCATGGAAAACATAAGAGCGGGCCGCATACAAACCATATTACTACTACCGTATGTAAACCATTCCAAGTCGTACTACAAGATATGTCTTATGAAAGTGGATGGATTGCCGGAATGATTGATGCGGATGGTCATGTTTGCCAGCAAAAAATCAAAAATCCTGATGGTACATTGAGATATGGATTTCGTGTAGGAATCGCTCAATGCGAAAAATACATGGATATATGTGACAAAATCAAGGTTTTATTAGAAAAGTTTACTGGAAATAAAAAGACTTGTAGACAGACAATGGAATCTTGCGACAGACGTGGAATATTTAAAAAGCAACACCAAACATGGCAGTTTTTAATTACAGGGACAAATGTTGAAAAACTGCAATTCTTAATGCGTGTTCGACCTTTTAAGATTCAAAAAGTCGATATTGAGAAATTGGGAAAACTGAAATCTCAATATGACACAAAAGTCAAAAGTATCACTTATTTGGGCAAAATGGAAATTGTTGCAATGGAAACAGATACTCATACGTACATTGCTAATGGATATGCTATGCACAACTGCAACCGATTCAGTGCCGACCATCTGATACGCTACGAAGCGAACCTGAAGGCAAAAATCGGTCAGCTACGATTCGATAAGCTGGCATGGAGAGCAAGCCAGGCGAAGAAATGGACTGATTTTGAATTAATAGAACTCACCAAGTATTACAAGGCTTTGGGAGACAAACTGAGTAAGGAGAAAGGATTATGAGTTATGTTTTACGGGATTATCAGCAGAAGGCCAGTAATGCAGCGGTCAGCTTCTTTGCTAACAGAGCCAAGAAGAACAATGCCATCATGGTACTGCCTACCGGAGCCGGTAAGAGTCTTGTGATTGCCGACATCGCCAGCCGTCTTGAAGGGCACACGCTGGTATTCCAGCCAAGTAAAGAAATACTCGAACAGAACTATCTGAAGCTCTGTTCGTATGGTGTTCTGGACTGTTCCATCTACTCTGCCTCATTCGGGCGAAAGGAGATTTCAAGAATAACTTTCGCCACTATCGGAAGCGTAGTCAACCATCCGGAACTCTTCCAGCATTTTCAGAATATCGTCATCGACGAGTGCCATCTGGTTAATCCGAAAGACGGAATGTACAAGAGATTTCTTTCGATGCTGAAATGTAAAGTCCTTGGATTGACGGCTACGCCTTACCGGCTTTCATCAAGCAGGGATTTCGGCAGCATGTTGAAGTTCATCACACGTACACGCCCGTGCGTGTTCTCTGAGGTAATCTATCAGGTTCAAATCTCTACTCTATTGGATATGGGGTATCTTTCGAAGCTGAACTATTATCCGATGAATCCTTTAGGATGGAACGAACTTAATCTGAAGGTGAACACTACCGGAGCCGACTACACGGACAAGTCTGTAGTAAAAGAGTATGAGCGTATCGACTTCTACGGGTTTCTGGTCAGTATTGTGCAAAGACTAATGAACCCTAAAAGCGGGGTGAAGCGCAAAGGGATATTGGTATTCACAAGGTTTCTGAAAGAGGCTGAAAGGCTTACTTGGTCTATACCCGGAACAGCAATCGTTTCAGGAGAAACACCGAAGAAGGAACGTGAACATATCCTTGAAGCGTTCAAGGCCGGAGAGATACCCGTTGTGGCCAACGTAGGTGTACTTACTACCGGATTTGATTATCCTGAACTAGATACGATTGTCATGGCCCGTCCAACAATGTCGCTGGCTCTTTGGTATCAGATAGTCGGTCGTGCCATCCGTCCGCATCCTAACAAGGAGGCTGGCTGGATCGTTGACCTTTGCGGGAATCTGAAACGATTTGGCGAAGTCAAGGATTTACGCCTGGTGGATAGCGGAAACGGCAAATGGGCCGTGTACTCCAATAGCAGACAGTTGACTAACGTAAGATTCTAAGATTATGGAAGGATATATAAAACTAAGCCGCAAGTTCTTCTCGAATGATATGTGGAATGAAGCCCGGACTTTTAGCAGTTGCGAAGCGTGGCTTGACTTGATTCAGTCAGCACGATTTGAGGCAACGCCCCGTATGGAGAGTATCGGAGGTCGAGAAGTCTCTTATACAAGAGGACAATATCCTGCATCCATAAGATTCTTATCAAAGCGTTGGAAATGGTCTGAGAGGAAAGTACGGACGTTTCTTGCCTTTCTGAGAAGAGAGAACATGATAACTCTTTCCAAAGAACAAGGAATGAATGTAATAACCCTGGTAAAGTACAATGAGTATAATGGCTCAGAGTCTGACACAGCAGGTGACACAAGCAATGACACAATGAGTGACACAAATATCATTCAGGAAATCAATAATTTACGGATACAAGTGACACAGCTAATGACACAAGTGTCGACACAGCAGGTGACACACCCTGCCAAAGAGCTAGAAAAGCGACACACGGGTGACACAAAGCAAATAAAGGAGAAGAATATTATTAAAGAAACTACTACTAACGTAGTAGCAAAGAAAGACGCGGCTAAAGCCGCTACTCTCTCCCGGAAAGAATCCTTCTACCAGTCGTTAGTCCCTTATGTAGGCCAGTACCCGAAAGAAATGATTCGGGCTTTCTTCGATTACTGGAGCGAGCTTAACAAGTCAGAAACCAAGATGCGCTATGAACTGGAAAAGACCTGGGAGCTTCCAAGACGGCTGGCAACCTGGGCCAGTCGTGAGAAAGTGCCTTCAAAAACAGATGTGGGCATAGTTCTGAAGGATAATTCACCGGGAAAATACAAGAAAGGCTGGTAAACATGGAACAGATAAATTTTCAACAGACAATCGAACGGCTCAAAGATACGGGCTTCTCCCCTATTCCTAACGTCGTACAGGTAACCGTTCCGGATGCCAAAAGAGTTCTCTGGGCCGGTATCAGGTACTTCACTGGAGAAAGTGCCAGATGGCTTCCTGAGTACGAAGAAGTGGCAGGCTGGCTGGCCGGCAATGAAGGTCGCGGACTTCTGTGTTTCGGCAACTGCGGACGCGGAAAGACCCTTATCTGCGGAAAGATTCTTCCTTTGGTTCTTAACCATTACTGCCGCAAGGTGGTAAGCTGCTACGATGCACAGCAGATGAACGCTGATTTAGACGCTGTGAAGCAAAAACACATCATCTACGTTGACGATATAGGGACAGAGAATCTTAGTGTCAAATACGGCGAAAAAAGGCTTGCATTCGCTGAGCTGGCAGACGAAGCCGAGAAGAAAGGAAAGCTTCTCATCCTGACCACCAACCTCACGATAGACGAGCTGAGAGAGAAATATGGGGAAAGAACCATTGACCGGCTTAGGGCGATAACGAAAACCGTCCTCTTCAGCGGTGAAAGCCTGAGAAAATGATATGAAAATCACAATCAACTGGGTAACTCGTGACTGGAACCTGATCAGGAGGTTACGTGAGAAATACCGTCTCCCACAATACATGAACGTGAACGGACTCACAGAAGCAGAGGTTGACGAAGAGACATTAAGCAATCTCCGCAAGGGTGAGCCAAAGTATTTAATCATCAGAAAAGTAGAGAAATGACAAGACAAGAATCAGAAAGAAAGCTCAATGAACTGAGAAAGAAGTATATCGCCTTGATTTCATCCATGAACTTTGCCAAAGCACAGAAAATCAAGAACAAGATTGACTCCCTTGAAAGAGAGCTGGAACCGCATTCTTTGGGAGAGCTTCTTCAGGACTATACCCCGGAGTTCAAGGTAGAAATGCTTCGCAAGATGCACAAGCTGTTCATCTATTCAGACTTACTTGAGGGTGCGGCACTGGAGTTCCAGTCAGAACTTGAATCAAACGGAATAGATGCTCAGGTAGTTTTTCAGGTAAAGCGCGTACTGAAAGAACTGAGAAGCATAGTACGAATACCGGATGAGGAGAAGAATGAATCATTGTCTGACAACTTTGCCGGGATGTGTGATGAAGCCGGACTTGTAGTGAGTAACATAATCAACAAATATCTTGCAAAATGATAACGGAGAATGACCCAATGCTTCCACGTAAAGTGGATTTGGAGAAGAACCCTTCTGGAACCGAACTGAAAATCGCCCAGCATCGGGAACTGGAGAAACATGGAAAGTATGTAGCTGTTCCAGGCGACAAGACACGGACGCGAATTTTCGTCCGCAACGGTGAGGATGCTGAGAAGAAGATAGCTGCTTACTTGGAGAGAATCAACAACCGGCCTCAAAGATGGAACTGATATTGGAAAACTGAAAGTCTATTATGGATGGTCTAGAATAGGTAATGTTCGAAAAAAACGTGCCTTATCCGTAATGTTCGAGAATGATGCACAGGGTTGCAGAAGTGACCGTGGGCAAAGATGTCTGAGAACGATTCAAGACACCGTGATTGAAAGGTACCAGACGGATGAAGAAATGGCTGATGGGAAACGTCAGAACCGGATATTTACTGAGTACAGCCTGTTCATCGACGAGAAACCTATCAATGGCAGCCTTGAAAGATGCTTGCTTATCAACAACGAATCGGACAAGAACCATGTATCTAAGGCTGTTCGTGAGAAGATTGCGGAAGCTTTACGGAGGGCTTTTATGTTGGCCAATCCGGGTTATAAAGAACCGAGTAGCCAACTTGAACTAAAATTTGAATGATATGGGAAAGCAGGAAAACGTAAGCAATTTTTATCAGTTCGCAAAGGATTTGGCCAAATCAGAAAAGGAACCGAAAATCGAGAATTGGGTGCAAATCAGCATCTGCTATGGTTACGGTCATCAATCTGTCACCCTATATACATACGACCTTCCGCGTGAGGTGTACGAAAGAAGAATGTGGGTAATCAGATGGAGGGTGGCCAGATTGCAATGCCAGTATCCGAGGAATGATGTGTACACTTCTTTTTACTACTACGACAAGCGTTCAGGAGAGTCGCTTGAAGTGAGTTCCTGCCTCTCCAAACTGATTTCTGCAAAAGCCCAGATAACAAAAGCAGAACGCAGGATGAATGAGTATATCGAGCACAACCGTCAGAACAATCTGTTCTTTGACGAGAATACGGACGAGGAGCTGGTTAAGTTCCGAGAGAAACTGGAACGCAAGAAAAACGAGTGCTCAGAATGCGAAAAGAGGCTTGAACAGCTTGTAGAAAAAAGGAGAAATAATCAATGAAAACGAAATTGTATTACCTGTTCCTGGCAGTCATGTGGTGGATGCTGGGATAGGTGGAAAGGAGAAATAGTATGCAAATATCAATAACAGAAAAAGAAGTCAATGCAATAGATTTTGGATTAGAACAGATTAGAGACGCATTGGAAGGTTCCTCTTCTGAGGAATACAAACAGGATGCAGAAGAAGCTATGAGAAGCCTGGGTAACATATTAAGAAAATGCCATTTGGCGAGAGAAAAGGCTAACGACCTGAATAAAGCCAAAAGATATATTCGGTCAAGAAACGGATGGATGCCGCCTGCAAAACTTGACAAAATGGCAAGGTTATTACTAAAAAAAGCAGAGCTTAATAAATAAAACGATTGTTGAACATCATAAATAAACAAGAAATGAAAAGAGTAAAAGTAAAAATAGAGACATCGGTAGAAACCATGTTAGGTGATAAGCCCGTAAATGAATTTCTTGGTGATGTTGCAGATATATGTCACACATCATTGGAATACTCAACATCAAAAAATGAAGGGTGTGAGACACTCTATGAGGACCAAGAGTATGAAGACTACAGAAATGACATGGAGGACAGGGTGTCTGTTCTTGAAAGAGCACTTTTTCGCATATTGGATTTACTGGAGGATTAAAAAAAGACTGCCCTAGAATTAGAGCAGTCTTTAAGTGTGGGCAGATAGGGAATCGAACCCCTTGTAGCGCTATTAAATTTCAGGTCATGAAGTTCCAGCTCATTTCATTCAAAGTCGAGTACTGCCCAGCGTGCTACAAACCCACCTCTTTAAAAGTTTTCCAAAACTATCCATATCGTTTAAGTTTTTTATGAAATTATACGCGCTAATCTCAGCCATTGCAAACTGGAAAAAGGTAGGCAATGAGCAACCAAAAGAATGGACTGAAATCAAGCATAGCCCTACGTTTAACCTTGATTATAGCGCAAATATAATGTTTGAATTTAAAAATAACAAAAAATGAAAGCAATATCCATCAAACAGCCGTGGGCGAGCCTTATCGCTCACGGAATCAAAGACAGCGTGGAGGACGAACTGGCCGACGCCTGTATTCGCCTGTTGGATTTGGCCGGACTGAGAGGGTGTGATTTGGATAGCTTCGACTACGAGGGAAGCGATACGGAAGACTATTCCGATATGAGCTTCAGGTAGGCCATGTTTCGAATCTGTGCCTATGTCACCGACAACTTCTACCGGAATGAACCATTTATCCTCCTGAATGAGATATTCGCTTTCTGTCGGGACAGAAATATCGACATCTTTTGGCACATCAAGCAGAAGATGAAATATAATGAACTTCGTCCGTACAAGCACGGGGATAAAAACTACTGACCATAAAGCATGTATTCTACGCCTTAATCATTCTGCAAGCCCTGTATGAGCTTGCGAAACCGCTCAAATGTAAATCCATATACCGACATGTAAAAGTCTTTCAGAAGCTGGATAAGACATCAAAAAGATGGTATCTGATGGCGCATCCGTGGCTCCATGTTGCATTGTTCATGGATACCGTCGGGCTTTTGCTTTTGGGTATAGGATTGTTCTCAAGTCAATGGGTATGTTTCCTCATTGTCCTGGCCATGAGTTTCAGTCAGACTCAAAAGCTGGGAGCATGGGCGGTGTTCCTGGACAGTCTGGTAACGGTTATCATCTACGCTTTCGCCATCCTGAATGCATATTACTTGGCATAAAATAAAAAAGGGAGCCAGCCCACACGATTAGAAGCCAACTCCCCCACACGATTATGATGCAAATATAAGAATTTCCAACTAAATAAATCGTGCTATGACAAAAGAATTTTCATCAATCGTGGAGTTGAAATCAATACGTGAACAGAAATCAAGATTATCGGAACGCGAACAGGAGTTATCCTCCCCTATCCTGACCGATTTTTCTCTCATTCCGGAGATTTATGACTGGTTCAAGGAACTGTTAGCCGGGATGGACTGCCCGCCCAATCCTGAGAGCGTCACCCAGCGGAAGAAGTTCCTCTTCATCGTGTTGTTCCTCTTCGCCCCCAGCGTGCTGGCCGGCGGCCGGCTGCCGAACGGTATCCGGTCAGAAATTTCCGGTGTGTTCCCAGATGTCTCCCCATGCGTAATATCGAACAATATCGCCGATGTTTCCTTTATCTATCAGCAGTATAAGGATTTTCGTCGAGATATAGAGTATCTTTACAACCAGATTTTAGAAAGGTTGAAGGTCAAAGGACTAATCAAGTAGCTGCTGGTGCTGTATAAGCTCCAGCATTTTTTTATTATTTGTAGCGAAAATGTTACAATGAAGTTTGCATAATTGTAGCGAAAATGTTACCTTTGTATTGTTAAATAACAAAAGCGATATGAAATTTAGTGAAATGCACAGAAGACTTGAGCAGGCTGGCTGGTATATTTTCAAGGAAACAGACCACCGCTACTACGCTCACAAGGATTTTCCTTACTTGATTAAAGTCGGTCGGCATGGTAGTAAAGAAGTACCGCCAAATGAGTTTAACAAAGTAATGAAGAAAGCAGGGCTAAAATAAGCCCTGCACTTCATTCCAACATAAATTGCACGATTATGAAGAAAAAAGTAAAAGCAATCATCAGCAAGTCCGATACAGGGTTTGTTATTATGATGGAAGGGTTTGATTGGGCTATGTCCTATGGCGATACATTGGAGGAAGCCAAAGCTGATTTTGAGAACTTTCCGCAGGAGTATATTGAAATGTCTAAAGAAGCAGGGAAGGAGATACCGCCTGAATTAAACAATGGCGAATTGGAGTTTGAATATGTTTATGACTTGTCAGGCTTCTTTAAACAGTTCCCGTTCATTTCGGCAACCGCATTGGCTAAAAGACTGGGAATAAATGAAGGGCTTATGAGGCGTTATAAGTCCGGTTGCGCTCCAGTAGGAGAAATGCAGAAAAAAAGGATATTGGATGGCATTCATGCCATTGGTAAAGAACTGCTTTCCGTTCAATTCTAAGTCGCTTTTGTTATTGTACGAGAAAGTTAAAGCCGGAGCGTTATGCTTCCGGCTTTTGTTTATTTCCTAAAATGTTTTTCAAAATATTCTTTTACGTTAGCTGTTGGCAAAACAACTGGAATAGAAAATTTAATTTTGCTTATGCTTTCGTTTTGTTGTGCATTTTCGGATGAAATTCCTGCATTAATAATTTTAGCAATACCTATTCCCGATTTGTTACCCTCTTTTTCTGTAACAGAAATGGCAATATCCATTTCTATATTTTGAACCCTGGTATATCTGTTATAATATTGATTGAAATTTTCATTATCAATATAAAGATTGTTATCTTTCCCTTGAACATCATCAGGGCAAATAAGTACATTAGTATCTTTATACTTTTCTTGAGTTTCTTTCACCGCGTCAATTATTTGGCTTAATGACTCTTTAATAAATTCTTTAAGTTCCATAATTATTCTCCTTCTCTATTTTTATTTTATACGATAAACCCCGAACCATAAGGAACGGGGCTGGAATAGTTTTAATTATTCATTAAATATCGTCTAACGCTTCACTTTCTTCTTCTTTCTTTTTTAGCTCATAATTAATATTATCCTCGTAGCCTATTTGAATATGACCGAACTGAGATATTTCTACGATGGCAGCCCCTAATGGTAATTTGTAAAATGATATATAATGGCATTTTTCTTTCCTTAGTGCTTGTAATTCATATCCATCTCCCTCATAATAAGGCTTTGAAAAAAACTCATAGTGCTTTTCAGGTTCACCATATTTTTTAGTAAACAGTTCTTTCATATCTGAATAATCAGATTTTAAAGAACTCCAAGATTCTTTTTCATTATAATTAACTGTCGCTTTCCATACAGTTTTGGATTTAGGAGTTGCCAATATATATATTGTAGCGTAATTTCCTGCAAAATTGCCTTCCAGAACTGCTACGTAATCTCTTGCATATTCTTTGAATGTAAACCCCTCTTTACTTAGTTTTGAAACAAAATCTGAAAGTTTGCCATCTAAAGGGATACCTTTAAATTCTAAATGTTGGGAATCTTGCGCAAATGAAGATAATGCAACGATAAAACCAATCAATATAAAAAATATTTTCTTCATATTTCTAAATTTAAGATTAAACATTCGGATTCAACTTTATCTCTTTCCCGCAATGAGGGCAGTGTATTACTCCTTCTTTGGGCTTATCAAAGAGTTCTGTTACTGGCACACCTAAAGCGGTGGCGATTTCTTCAAGTCGGCTTATGTTAGGATTTCCATTAAGGGACTTAGAGAGTCCAACTTCCGTTATTCCTATCATGCTCGCAAGGTCTTTAAGCATTATACCTTTTTCTCGGCAAATTTCTTTTATTCTAAAATTCATAATTAAACTATTTGTTTATGTCGCAAATATAGTGAAAAATTATTATTCGTATAAGTAAATCGCCAAAATAATACTATTAGTTTAATAATTAATATTTATTAACCATATTGTTATTGCAGATAATTATACTATCTGTATATTTGCATCGTGATAATTAAACAGATTGTATAATTGATAAAATATAAAAGACTATGGCAGCAACATTCAAAACTCAGTTAAGTTCAATCATGCGTATGGCATGGACGTTTGTAAAGAAATACGGTTTTTCAATGAGTGAAGCATTAAAACAAGCATGGTTAAATGCAAAACTAAAACAAGAGTTGAGCAAACGTATTGTGAAATTCTACTTTCAGAAGATAAACGGTGAAATTCGTGAAGCGTGGGGTACGCTTGCAAGCGACAAGATACCTGCTATTGCTGGTACTGATAATAGAAAAAAGAATGACAGCGTGCAGACATATTATGATACGGTCAAAGAAGAATGGCGATGCTTTAAAATCGCAAACCTTATAAAGATAGCTTAGTATTAACATTTAAAATAATATGACTTATGAGAATTATAGATTTCAATCCAGAATTGCACAATATAACATTTACCAACAAACAAGAAACAGTGCTTACAGAATCGAACATTATGTTATTAAAACGAATGTTCAACAACCCCGAAAAATACCAGTATTACATGAAAACACTTTGGTTGTTGCGTTCTCTGACTGAAAAGAAATGTTGTAAAGATGGTATGATAGACTCTAATGATGAAGTTTACCCGATATTCAGACTTGCGAATGAACTTATTGGTAGTCTGCTTCGAGAAGACACCTTTTTTGACTGCGAAGGTAATCTTATGCAAGGCTTTAATCCAAACATGATGAAAACAGCAATGTAAATCCCTCACACGATTATTTTGAAACAATCAGCCAAATGTTTGTTCTGAACACGGTAATCTTTAGGACAAATATTTGGCGGTTGGTAACTTTGCTTTAGAACGAAATGCGCTTCGTGGCTGTAGCGTTAGAAAGATATTCAAGGCATTTCTTTCAAGGGGTAAACAGCCACTTTAGACCTCTTTTAAGATTTGCCTTTTTTATATGTCAGGCGTGACAGGTCAAGGCAAGACATTCAGGTGTACATGGGTTCGAATCCCAGCTTGCTACTACGGTCAAAATAAAATCCTCATTGATGAATTGACCGGCCATCAATGAGGATATGTTTAATTCAGGTTTTACAGCGTATGAACAAAGAAACCATAAATGAATCCCAATTCATACGGTACAAAGATAAGCAAATTTCTTATTGTACCTACAATGGCAGGATATATATTTCTTGCAGGGGGCTTAATTCTGATGTCGGGATAAGCATAAGCGAATGGAAATCAAAGAACATGTCGCAAATAAAAACGTATGCAGCCGAAAACGGATTGAAACTAAGAGAAATCATGTATTTCGGCCAGTATCTAGAAATCGGGATAGCCTTGATGTATTTCGCAAACAATAAAGAATTGACAGAGTGTGTAAAGAATCAGATTGGTAATTTAAATTCAAAAAATATGAATGAGATACAGGTTTTACAGAGAACTACCTTATTAGGTAAAGAACTTACCGTTTACGGCAATGCAGAGAATCCGTTGTTTCTTGCTAAAGATGTAGCAGAGTGGATTGAATTTGATATTAATCAAGTTGGAAAAATGCTGCAAACAGTCGATGATGATGAAAAGCTGACCGTAACATTATTACGGTCAGGTCAGAACCGTCAAGTCTGGATGCTCACAGAGAACGGTTTATATGAGGTCCTAATGCAAAGCCGCAAGCCGATAGCCAAACAGTTCAAGAAAGGCGTAAAAGCCATACTGAAAGAAATCCGAACCAAAGGCGGTTATATGGCAGTAAAATCGGATGATACGCCAGAAGAAATCATGGCAAAAGCCATCCTGTTAGCAAACTCAACCATCGAAAGGCAGAAAGAACGAATATCTGTACTTGAAACCGAAAAGAATCTGGTAGAAGAACAGAACAGACTGATGGCGCCAAAAGCTGCCTACTTCGACAATGTTCTTCAAAGCGAGGGATTGATAACGACAAATATCATAGCCAACGAACTTGGCATGAGTGCCAAAAAGCTGTACAAGATACTAAAAGATTTAGGCGTATTGTACAACCAGAATGGGGTTTACATGCTTTATGCCAAATACAGGGGATTAGGTTATGACAAGTACAGGACACACACCTATACAAGTGATACCACTGGTATGCAGGTTGCAAAGCAATACTTGTGTTGGACGCAACTTGGCAGAAAGTTTATACTTGATTTAGTAAACAGTAAATCGGCAGCTTAAAAACAGGTCATACACACGTCATTAAGTTGGCGTGTGTATAAAATGAAACAATTAGCAAATTGTTTCGTATGTACTAGCAATTTATTCTGTTTTGAGGTAAGTATATATTATTTTTGAATAGTAAAATATTAATAATCAGATGAAAACAATCAAATATAATGGCCAAGAAGTAGAAGCCTACTCGCTGATAATGACGAAGGCTAATGCTTTGGATATTCTCAATGGCAAGAAAGTTATAGAAGCTCGTAAGCTAAGTTCTAAATACGAAAAGATGTTTACAAATTTCAAGCAACTTGAAGAAAACGAGAGATTGAGAAAAGAAGGACGTGAAAATGAGTGCCAGCCTATTCTGCGTACTGATATAGAAGCAATTCATTTTTATAGCACAGGTGCCCCATGGTTTCTTGATGTGGCGATAGATGAAATCGGTATTGGCGAGGTTACTGAAGAAGGTATAAAGTTCATGCAAGAAGAATTTGGCTTTCATGAGTTTGATGAGCAGTTAGAAGAGTTCAAGAAGAATCCACCCGAAGAAACGCCGTTATTCTACTACTTGCATATTTGTGAAATAATCAATCATGATGGATTGAAATAAAAAAGGTCAAGCCGCTTTATGCGGCTTTGTCTGCATATAGGTAAAAGATTGTGTAACTTAAAAAAAAGTGATTATGACAGAAGTTTATGCAACAGCTTCAGACGGTAGAACGTACCGAACAAGAGCTGATTATGAAGCTGGACGTTTTCAATCAATGGGCACAAACGCTGCTCAGAGAGCGAGAATCAACAGAGCAGTTGGCGGTAAAGTTGTTTAATCATGAAGAAGGCTATAATCATAATTAAACAAGTCTCAGAGCTGACAGATAGGGTTATATTGTTTCACTCAGCATCGGGTAAGGACAGTATAGCCCTTTTAGATCTTATGCACCCCTATTTCAAAGAGATAGTATGTGTTTACATGTATGTAGTCAAGGACTTGCAGCATATTAACAGATACATCAACTACACCTGCAAGAAATATGGTAATGTGAAGTTCATACAAGTGCCTCACTTTGCGGTATATTCATATCGTAAGAGTGGTTACATGGGTTGTATAAAGAACGAAAAGCAGAGGCAGTACAGTATGGCGCAGCTTACAGAGATAGTCAGAGAAAAATATCATATAGACTGGGCATTTTTCGGGTCCAAACAATCCGACTCAATGAACAGACGGTTGATGCTAAGGACGTACAAAGATGAAGCTATCAATGAAGCGCAAAAGAAATGTTATCCCCTATCAGCTTACAAGAATGTTGATATTCTGAACTATATCGAAAAGAAAAGTCTTATAAAGCCGGAGAAATACGGTAACAGCCAGTCGGCAGGAACGAATATAAGCGATATGAACTATCTTTTGTGGCTCAGAAGTAATTTCCCGGCAGACTTGAAAAAGATTATAGAGGAATACCCTATGGTAGAACGATTGTTGTTTGAGCATGATTATGAAGGAACTGAAACAAAGTGAGACAAGAATAATAAAACGTTCGCAGATAAATCTGAATCCGATAAACCCTAAGAGGCATTCGGATGAACGTATTAGACTGCAAAAGAAAAACCTGCAAAAAGTCGGTTTTCTTGGTGGTATTGTATGGAATGAATTAAGCGGAAACCTAATAGATGGGCACAGGCGTATCAAGGCTATGGATATGTATTACAAATACGATGGTACTTCTGATACAGACTATAAGGTAAAAGTGGAGGTTGTGAACCTTGACGAAAAAAAAGAAAAGGAACAGCTTACTTATATGGCAGTAGGAAACACCAAGCCTGATTTAGATTTGCTCGCGAGTTATTTGCCTGATATAGACTATTCCGAAGTCGGGTTGAGTCCTGATGAGTTGAATGATATACTTGCGATAAGTGAAGTTGATGCCAATTCCTTATCAGAGTCATTAGATGACTTGTTATTGCCAACAGACTTCGATGGTATAAAAAATCCTATTCCTGAAGATGCTGCACTGCCATATGAAGAGAAGAAAGAACACATAAAAGCGGTAAAGCAACAAGTAAAAGAATCTGCATTTCAGCACAGGCAGGATGAAGATGCTTATATAATACTTTCATTTTCTTCTTTTGAGACAAAATCAGATTTTTGTGATTTGTTGGGTATCAGTACGGATGAAAAATTTGCCAAAGGAGAAGAGGTTTTGAAATTGATTGAGTAATCAAAATAAACAGATACGCGCGCATGGGAAAGAAGCCAGACATATCGAAATTCAGAGAGGTCCTTCATAAAACAGGTGGAAATCTCTCTAAAGTTGCTGCTGTATTCAATGTAACCCGAAAAACCGTGTATGATTGGGCCAGAACAGACTGCCAGTTCAAAGATGCTATCACCGACGAAAGAGGTTCTCTGGTAGATGAATGCCTTGTATCTGCACGTGTACTTGCGCTTGGTATCCCTGAGAAAGATGAAAATGGGAACTTTATCGGATGGCGTGAACGTCCAGATGGGTATATGATTCGCTATTTACTTTCCACATTAGGAAGAAAAGAAGGTTTTGGAGACCGAGAAGACGAAGACGCAGATATACCAAAGGATATTGACCACGGAATTTCTATTGACTCATGGATTAAAGACAAACTGAAATGATTGTACCCCAAGCGATATATCATCCGTTATATACCGATAGCGAGAAGTTTATCATTCTCATTACCGGTGGCCGTGGATCGGGAAAGTCTTTCAACGCTTCTACCTTCATAGAGCGGCTGACGTTCGAAATGACTCCCACAGAGAAGATAGTCCACCAGATTCTATATACCCGTTATACGATGGTATCTGCCGGGATGTCTATCATTCCAGAGATGATGGAAAAGATAGATTTGGACAGAACAACGAAGTATTTCAAGACTACCAAAACCGATATAGTAAACCGGATGACCGGCAGCCGTATCATGTTCCGCGGTATCAAGACATCTTCCGGGAATCAGACGGCCAAGTTGAAATCAATTCAGGGTATCACCACCTTTGTCTGCGATGAAGCGGAGGAATGGACCAGTGAGGAAGAGTTTGACAAGATTATGCTCTCCATCCGTAAGAAGGGAATCCAGAACCGGATTATCATCATTATGAATCCCTGTGACTCGAACCACTTCATCTACAAGAAATACATCGAGAATACCCACCGGCTGGTGGAGATTGACGGTGTACCGGTTCAAATCTCAACTCATCCGAATGTTCTTCATATCCATACGACTTACTTCGACAATATAGAGAACCTTTCTCCTGAGTTCCTGAGAGAAGTCAAGGAAATGAAAGAGAAGAATCCGGAGAAGTACGCTCATGTGGTTATCGGACGTTGGGCGGACGTGGCCGAAGGTGCCGTGTTCAAGAAATGGGGTATCGTAGATGAGTTCCCCATGTGGTGCAAGAAGGTGGCTATCGGGCAGGACTTTGGTTACACCAATGATCCATCGGCTTCTATCCGGTGTGGCATCGTAGACAATGCGCTTTATCTGGATGAAGTGGATTATAGAACTGGATTACTTTCTGGGGATATTATAAAGACGCTACGCCCGTGGAACTTGAGAGTGATTGCCGACAGTGCGGACCCGCGACTCATTCAGGAGATTCATAACGGAGGGATTAAAATATACGCGGTAGAGAAAGGACAAGGTTCTGTCAATGCCGGTATTGACAAGATGCAGGGAATGGAAATATTCATCACCAAGCGTTCTTATAACCTGCAGAGGGAGTTCAGAAACTATGTATGGGCAAAGGATAAGGATGGAAACTACATCAACGAACCTGAAGACCATGATAATCATGGCATAGATGCTGCTCGTTACTATGTGCTGGGAGAACTTCTCGGTAGAATTATGAAACCCAAAGACGTTTCAGGAATATTTGGACATTAAACTTTAGAATATGATACGCTTTATACAAACCTCAGAAGAGTCTGGAGACTGTTCAGCTTATTACGATGTAAGACTGGATAGACCTCATACAGTTGGTGAGTTCATAAACTTAGTTCTCATTGAAAGAAAAGGAGAATGGGGTAAGTTTGAAATTTATAGTCCAAACGTGAGTTGGTTGGATTATGAAAAATACGAATACCGCTATGGAGTTTTGAACGATGCAATTCCCAAAAACTTGTTAGAAAAGAAAATAATTAGCATAAAGGCTAATGGCGGCTGGACTAATATGGATTACCTTTTAAAGTTGGAACAATAAATGTAATAATATGAGAACCTTAGAAGAAATTTTAGCTATACCTGAAATAGAGAGAAAAATCTACTATCTGAAGAAAGGACGAAAGACCGAGCAACCAAACGCTCACGCCCTTTACAACGACTGGAATCCGAACAAGCACGAGATAGTGATAGATGAAGAGAAATATCCGAAAATAAAAATCACTACCCAGCCTGAGAAACGGATTACAGACCCGACAACCGGGAAAGAATATGTCGAGCCGGCGGTAAAGAAGGAAGTTGACCCGAACCGGATTGCACTTCCTATTGAGCAGGACATTGTAAATATTCAGACGGCCTTCACCGTGGGGACAGAACCGATACTTGACTGTCAGCCAGACCAACCGGAAGAGACCCTTCTCTCTGCCTTGAAGCAGGTATTCAAGAAGAACAAATTGAAATACCAGAACAAGAAGATCGTCCGGGCATGGCTGGCCGAGCAGGAAGTGGCCGAGTACTGGTATGTGGTGAAGGATGACGGTTTCTGGGCAAAGCTCAAACGAAAGATTTCAGGAATCTTCGGCAAATCAAAACCTGAATACCGTCTGAAGAGTGCCATCTGGTCTCCGTTCCGTGGCGACAAGCTCTATCCCTTCTTCAATGATCAGGGGGATTTGGTAGCCCTATCCCGTGAGTACAAGAAGAAAGACCTGAACGATGTAGAGATTACATGTTTCATGACCATTACCAAGGACATGGTTTACCAATGGGAACTGACAAGTAATTGGACCGACAAAGGTACGTTCGCACATGGATTCAAAAAGATGCCGGTGATTTACATGTACCGTCTGGAAGCGTATTGTGAGAAGATTAAGAGTCTTCGCGTAAGACTGGAGAAACTTCTTTCAAACTATGCAGACTGTATCGACTACCACTTCTTCCCTATCCTCATGCTTTTTGGTAACGTGGAGAATTTCTCAGGTGAATTCAAGAATCGTGTAGTCGAGCTGACCGGCCAGGGAGCAAATGCCCAGTATCTTACCTGGTCTCAAGTGCCCGATACGGTAAAATTTGAGGTAGAAACCTTGCTGAGCCAGATATACGGACTGACCAATACGCCCAGAATCTCTTTTGACTCCCTGAAGGGTACAGGAAACGCCGTTTCCGGTGTTACTTTCGATTATGTGTTTATGTCCACCCACCTGAATGTGGAGAACCTGAACGAAACTGTCGGTGAGTTCATGCAACGACGTGTAAATTTCCTCATATCAGCTTTGGGTTCCGTGAATTCCACCCTAGAAGAAGCCTCCGAGACTATTGACGTGGATGTGCAGATGCAGCCATACAAACTGGAGGACATCAAAGACAAGATAGACACAGCTATCAAGGCCAAGGACGGTGAAATCTGGTCTCAACAGCGGGCCATTACCTTTGTGGGGAACGTGGATGCAGTTCTGGATGAGATTGAAGCCATCAAGGAAGAGCAGGCTGAGAAGCAGAAGAACGACATTGAGAAACAGAAACAGCTTTCCTCTCTTAAAAGTGTTGGTAGCAAATCTGAAGAATAGAACAACACAGTCAGAATATTTACGAGGATAATACAAAACAGAATGATATAAATCTAAAATATTGACTAATTTAATAGCGGTATCTTTCGAGGTATCGCTATTTTCTTTATCATAGTAAAAACATGAATACTTCTTTGTAATTATTCGTTATTTTACTATATTTGCATTGTAATTAAGTCTTAAACGCTATGAGCTACAAATCAGTTAAAGACGTTGTAACGCTGCTTACTGAAAATGGCTTTTGGTTCGTGAGGCAGAAAGGCAGTCACATGGTTTACACTGATGGTAGCCATGTAGTGATTGTCCCAGACCACGGCAAGAAAGGCGTTGAGAAAGGCACTTATTACAACATTCTGAGGCAAGCGGGGCTAAAATAGCCCCCGCCTCTTTTGTTTAACGATAAAAATGAGGTCAGTATGAAAACCGTAGAAGTGATTGTAGAACATGCTGGAAATAATCTTAGTGCCTATATTGAAGGTGCTCCGGTGATTACTGTCGGTAACGACGTAAAGGAAATCGAGAAGAACATGAAGGAAGCTGTTGAACTTTATCTGGAGTCATGCAAGGAGATGAACATCGCTCCAGTGGAAATTTTGCAGGGAGAGTTCACCTTGAAGTTCAAGATAGATGCTGCCACCTTTATCAACTATTACAGCAGTATCTTTACTAAAGCTGCTTTGAGTCGGATAACCGGAATTAATGAGCGTCAGTTGTGGCATTATGCAGCTGGAGTACATAAACCGCGCAAGCAGCAGTTGGAGAAGATTCAAAAAGGTATTAACGCGCTGACAGAGGAACTGGCAGCTATAAATTTGTTGTGATTATGATAGATGTTAGAGAATTAAGAAAAGATAATTATGTATTGGTAAACAATGTACACTATAAATTTAAGGAAATAAGAAAAGTCTTTCGTTTACAGCTAGAAAACGAGACTGCGTCTATTGAAGGAACAAATTTATGTGTAATAAATGGAATTTTAAATAAGAATCCTAAAAGTGATAAGAACGGAATTATTGTTATTGCAACTCCTTATCATCAATCAAACATTTATCCAATAGAGTTATCTAATGATTTGCTTTATCGCTGCGGATTCCATTATCAAAATAAGGCAGCTGTATTTTCAAATGGTAAAATGAGTCTCCTACTTAAGGATGACAAACTTGTAGAAAGAAATACTGGCATTCATATTAAATATTTACACCAGTTACAAAATTTCTATCAAGACCAAATAGGAGAGCTTTTAAATGTAGATTTATCTATAAAAGAATAATTTTCAGCGTGATTACTCCTGTAGTCACGCTTTCTTTTTACCTAAAAACGAACATTCTCCCAATTGTTTCGTATCGTTAGCCTTAAAATTTCCCCTTCCCTTTCTCTATAAGTAAATTTACCGTATGAAATTATTAATCAAACTCATACGGTATGACAATCTTTGAACAAATCTTGGCAGGACTGCAACAGAAATTCGCTGGGGTGGACACTGCCACACTCACCCGTATCGCCACAAAGAAGGCAGAGGGTGTAACGGACGAAACGAAGGTGACCTCCATCGTTGAGGGTATCTCATTTCAGGACGTGATGCAAAACTATGGTGATTTCCGTGCAGGACAGGCGCAGACTTCCGCTGTTTCAAACTACGAGAAGAAGCATGGACTGAAAGACGGGAAACCAATCGAGAATCCGAAACCAGAACCACCGAAACCAAACGACCCTCCAAAGCCACAGGAGACAGACATCGCAAAGATGATTGCTGACGGCATCGCAGCCGGTATCAAGCCTTTTGCCGACAAGCTTGCCAAAATGGAGGAAAATGAAGCGCAGGCGCAGCGTAATTCTCAGATTTCAGCAGTGGCTAAGAAGTACGGTATTCCCGAATTTATGTTGAAAGACCGCAACATTCCTGAGAATACGGACTTGGATACATATTTCAAGGACATGAAGCAGGATATGTCTAACAGCGGTTTTCAGTTCTCCAAAGCCCCTGAAACTGCAGAACAAAAACAGGATAAGGAAGCAAGTGAGTTCGCCAAAATGATTGAGGCGGACACAAAATCTATTGTCGAACAACAAAACAAGTAATTTATGTCAGCAGGATTTAAGTACAACATTGAGCCTGAACCGTCCATCGAGGAACGCTATGACGTTTCTACCGGTGTAAGACGAAGAGGTCCTTACAAGCTGGATACTACCAACCTTGTAGCAGGTACGTACCTTCCATCGTTTACTCCTATTGCGGCTGATCTGGTAAAGAAAACCGCACAGGTAGCTATCCGTGTAGAAGTCTATGAAAAGTTTACCACCGGTTCCAATACCACTTTGAAGATTAAGAAAAACTCTTTGGCTTATGTGGGTATGCATCTGGGTAATGGTTCTCATGGGGCTACCATCAACAGTATTGACAAATCAAACAAAGATTTCGATAAGTTGACGCTGTCTGCCGACTTTGGCGAAACATTGGAAGCTGGTACTGTACTCTATGAAGCTACAGCGGTAAGCGGCACAACTCCGAAAGTCATTGCTAACTCAGCCTTGTACGGAAGAGTACAAGTAGAAGAAGGCATTGTATTAGTTGCTCTTTTGATGCGAGCATTCGAGATTGAGCCTACCAAATTGGTTATGCCTTTCTCTGACATTGACAAGGCCAACATGCCGCATTTCCAGTTCAACGCTCCTGACGTTACTCAAAGTGGAAAGGCTGTAGTTGCCAAAGCGTCTTCCAGTCAAGATGGCTTGATGAGTAAAGAAGACAAAGCTAAATTGGATGGTATCGCATCCCAAGCCAACAAATTCACTTTGTCTGCAGCAACATCTTCTGCTCTCGGAGGTGTAAAGCAGGGTGTTAAAGTGGATGATGCTACTGGGCAGGAAGATGCACATACAAAATTGAATGCCCTTCTGGCATCTTTGAGAACAGCAGGTGTAATTGCAAGCAAATAAAGAAAGGAGGTAAAACATGATGCTAACCATTCATACACTTTTCAATGACCCGAACATCGTGAACGCGGTCATTCAGCGCGTCCTTCAGACCCGTAAGGATGCTATCTATTGGCAGCAGTATCTCGACTTCCGCCGTACAACTACCCGTGTATTCAAGGATTACATCGGTACGGTAACAGGCGTGATGGCCGGTTCTATCAACTCACGCTATGGTGCTAAGCCTATCCGTGAGCGTAGGGAAATCGGTTCGGGGTATGGTGAAATCGCCTACTTGGGCGACCGCTACCAAATCTCCATTGACCGCCTTAGCGACTTGCAGGACTTGGTGGACAAGTACAACGCCGCCAAGACAGCCGACCAGGTGCAGGCCATGCGTGACATCGTGGACTTCATCTACGATGATTACCGCCAGGTACTCCTTGCCGCCCACAAGCGCATGGATATTATCGTAGGTTCACTTCTGATGACCGGAGAGGTAACAGTCAAGAACAAAGACGACAATGCCGGAGGCGTTGACCTTCTCGACATTGAATTGCCGTTCAAGTTCATCAAGCCTGATACTGGTGCGAAGACGAACTTCATCACCTATTTGCAGCAGCAGATTAATGCACTGAAAGCTGATTATGGAAACTTCCAGAAGATGATTATGTCCCGAGGAACTTTCGTGAAGAATATCATCGGGTCGGCTGAGTTTGGCGACAAGTTCAAGATGCAGCTTACAGGAAATGAGATGTATCTTTCAACTGGTTTGATTACATCTCAACTGGCTTCCCAGGTATTCACTGGCATCGGGCTTCCGGCCATTGAAATCAAGGAAGATTACGTAAAAGACCAGACCGGAAAGAACGTGCAGATTTACGCCGACGACCGTATCACCTTGCTTCCGCAGGATAAGGTCGGTTATATGCGTTTCCACACTCCGTACGAAGCAGTGGACGGCGTACCTGGACGTAACTACACCCAGGCAGACGGTGATATGCTTATTTCCGGTTACAAGGACAAGAACGGTCGTTATTTGGAATACACTGCAGAGTGGATTCCGCAGATTACGAACCCGAACCTGATTGTGAACTTTGATTTGTCAACCATGAACGAATGACAGTAAACGGCTACATATCACAGAAGTTTCAGACCTTCGGCATCAATTTGTCGGAGGCTGACCTTTTGGAGATAAGTCTGTCTTCAGAAGTAAGCGGAGAGGATGAGATGGGCCCGTCAAACATCGGACTTGTTTCGGTGTCTATGGCGAAGTTCATCCCCTCTCTATTACTCCGTACCACTTCCATCAGCGAGAACGGTTTCTCTATGTCATGGGATACAAAAGGCTTGAAGGAATACTATTCTTTCTTGTGCAAGAAGTATGGTCTTGAAGACACGCTGTCAGATAAACCTAAAGTCAGATTCCTATGATATTTGCTCCACATACATTACAGGTTAAGGTCTTTACTCCGATGGAAACAGACGAGTTCGGCCGGCCCATTCCCGGAACCGGTGGAGAAAGCTGGCAGGACGTATGTAAGTGCCGGTGCGACGATAACTCAACCAAGGAGTTTACTTCGGAGAATGGCAAGGTGTACCGACCGAACTATCACGTAGTCTGTGAGAAAAAAATCTCACTGAAGGCTGGTGATGAGGTCAGATGTATGGAGGGTGAGAATATCCGTGGAACTGGTAAGGTTTACATGGTAAAGAATACGAATTATTTTGGTTATTCAGAGATATGGATATGACAAGAACAGAAGAAGTTGTTGCTAATAAGCAACTGAGAAAAGAAATTGATGAGAAGATTCAAGATATTAAGAATCTTCCACCAAGTAGAGAAAGAAGCCTTGCAATTACAAAATTGCAGGAAGGTGTCATGTGGTTAGGTATGGACTTGAAACGGCTCAACGAAGCAAATCCTTATCCATCAAGCAAAGACCCTTCAACTGGCGATAAGATTGAACCAACGGCAGACGGGCTGAAATTATGAGCAAAGTAGAGTTTGATTTTTCGGACGTTGATAGCTTTTTCGAGCAAGGTTATGCCGAAGTGAAAGCCGTTGAGGATAAGGTCGGAAAGGAAGCTGTCGATTACGCTGTGCAGAATGGCAGTTATCAGAATCGGACCGGCACACTCCGTAAATCAAACAAGTACGCAGTCCAAGATGACGGCTTGGAGTTAAGGAATGAAGCCGAATACGCTTCGTTTGTGGAATCAAAAGGCTACGAAGTCCTGACTGGTGCAGCCCTATACGCTGAGAGACGATTGAAGGAGGAAATAAAATGATAGTAACTACCGACATAGCAAACATACTTTACCGTGATTGCCAGCCTTTCGGTATATCCATCGTTCCTCATGGAAAGAAGCTGACAGGTGAATTGAAATCCGAAAGAATCGTCATTCACGCCAAGAAACAACAGCCAGGAACATACTGGAAGAAGTCTTTCGCAGAAGTGAACCTTTGCGTTCCAGACCTGAAAGAAGGTGAAGCCAACACCATTCGGCTGAACGAACTCGAGAAACAGGCTCAAGAATTGTTTGACGGAGTGACCGAACGCTATGACGGAACAACCTATCATTATTCCATCGAGTCAATCGGAACTGAGGAGGACACATCCTTAAAGTGTCACTATGTGAATGTAAGAATTTTGTTTGAAGTTTTAAATGTGAAATAACATGGCAGAAGCAAAGAAAGTCACAGCCGCGAATATCAAGAAGCTTTGGTATGGCGAGACAAGCGAGATTACCGCAGATTTGACAGGACAAGCCTTGCATACTCTTTTGCAGGGTGAAGCCTTGAAAGAAATCAAGAATATCCATCAGGATACATGGACGATTGAAGAAGCGGAAGCAAGTCGTACAAACTACAAGAACCAGCTCACGAATCAGACCTACCGAAGTGATAAGGAAATGGGTGATGTTACTGTAAACTTCACTATTGGAGAATACGACTATCCTACTAAGAAAGACCTTATGGGTGGTGACATTATTAACACTGATAAGGGTTGGAAACGAGCAAGAGGCAAGGTAAACATTGAGAAGTTACTTGTCGCTTTGACTGACGATGACCAGTATTGTGTGATTCCCCGTGCTGACATCGGTGCACGTGAAGCCACAACAGACAAGGCTGTCGGTATTCCTGTAAGTGCGGTGGAACTGGAACCACAAAAAGCAGAAGTTGCACCGGAATACTGGTTTGACTCATCTGAAGTAACAGCAGGTGCTTAATGCCTATCCAATAGGTAGAGATTGAATTCCATAACAGGGGTGGGCTTTATGGCTTCACCCCTTAATTTTTATCTTTTATCAGAATGAATCAAGGAGCAAAAATAGTAACTGAATCCATTATCGGAAGTGATTTCAGAACGGTGTTTGTCGCTGGGAAAGCCTACACGGTCTACCCTCCTACTATCAACAAACTGGCCGGAGCAATCTCCCATTTGTCAGGCGTACAAGAAGCAGACAATTTGAAAGAAGTTCTTCTCTCCCTGGGAGAAAGTGAGGCCTACAGCAGGGCTCTTTCCTGGCTGATAGCTGGTGACGAAAACTTGAGTGAAGAGTTAGCCAAAGGAACATACGAAGAAAACGTAAATGCTTTAGATGAAGCACTCTCTATGATTGACTCAAAGGTTTTTCTCAAAGCTGTCAGCTTGGCGAGGAACGTAAGTCTGCTGGCAGCGAAACCGAGGTCGTAGGAAATGATACTCTCTTGGGACAGATTGCATCGTTCATGGAAAATCTGCATCTGTCATACCGGGAAGTGGTCTATGAGATACCATACAGGAATTTAGTATTAATGCAGCGTGACAAGCTTCATACTGTAACCGGGACAAAAGTCACGAAGGTGAAAGGCAAGGATATGGCTTCACGCAGAAGAAGAAACAAGAAATAGATATGGCTCTATTAGAATGTTAAAAAGCAACAGAAACGTTACTTTTTTACGTTACAAAGCTTGCTTAATAGTAACGAAAATGTTACCTTTGCATTGTCAATTAAAAGTTCTTTGATTTATGAAGTTTTCAGAGTTTTACAAATTGATTGAGTCAGCAGGCTGGACAATCGAAAAGGGAAAGAAACATCACAAGTATGTTCATCCCGACTTTGACTACTTTATCCCTGTAGGCAGACATCCAGCCAAAGAGATACCTAAAGGTACTCTTGACAGCATGATGAAAAAGGCGGGGTTAAAGAAGTAAAAGAACAGCACCCACTTCGGTGGGTGCATTTAATTGACAAAACTTAAAATACACGATTATGAAGAAGATTCAGGCTATTATTGAAAAAGCAGATGATGGAGGAATTTCTATCTATTCTGAAGATGTAAACGGTGCGTATGGCTTTGGGCTTACAGAACAAGAAGCGAAAGAGGACTTTGTTTCTGTTTTAGAGGAACAGGCAGAATATTACAAAGAAAAACATGGTGAATTTCCAAGTTGGTATAAAGCTGGCTATTCTGTGGAGTATGTGTATGACTTAAGTGGATTTTTTGAAGCGTTCCCTTTTATTAATGCAAGTAAGTTTGCAAAGGAAATAGGTATAAATGAATCTGTAATGCGAAAGTATAAAGGAAAGATAATTACAGCATCAGAAAAGCAAAGAGCTATCATACAATCAAAATACAATGAGATACTTAAAAGAATGGCAAATGTCAAGTTTTGATATTCCAGCCGTGAGGCTCTGATATAAATTAAAGAACAAATTGACAATCGGGCGCATCATAATGGTGCGCCTTTTTTGTTCTATTCCGAGATGGAGTCTAATTATTCAAAAATAGAAGTTAAATTACACGACAATTGCCAAGTTGTTTCGTTTTTGATTTCAAAAAGTCTGAATACTATTTGCTTATATCATAATTTTAAGCATTAATATTTAGATTTTTATTTATGGCAACACTCGTATTCCGTGTATCAAGTGACTGGGAACAGGTCGTAAAGCTAAGACAAGAATGTGAAAAGCTGGAAGCCCAACTCAAAAAGATGGACGTGAACAAATCTCCGGCAGCGGCAAGGGCTTTGGAAACCCAATTGGCATCTGCTCGCCAACAAATGATGGGGCTGGTAACCGAGGCGGCTAAAGTTGGAGCTACAATGGAGCGTGATTTCAAAAATGGAATTTACAGCGCTTCACAAACAGTAAACAACCTCTCTGCAAATATTACTTCACAAAGAGGTGTCATTAGGCAATTACAAAATGAGCTTACTTTATTGAAAGAGAAATACCGAGAAACTGTAAAGTCGGGTGGTAATACCAGCGGTATGTCGGAGCAGATAAAAGCTCAAACCGATAAGTTAAGGGAGCAGAAAGATATTTTGTTTGGACTTACTCAACAGCAGGCAGAAGCCCGTCTTTCAGTAAAGAGACTGAAGGATGAATATGCAGCTTTTAAGGAAGAAGCCGGCGAAACGGTCGAAGCAAATGAAAAGATGTCCGTTTCCTTAACCAAAGTACTTGGTGTAATAGGTGGAGTAACTGCCTTGAAAAACTTTGCCACAGAACTTGTCAATGTACGAGGACAATTCCAGCAGCTTGAAATTGCTTTTTCAACCATGCTGAAAAGTAAGGAAAAAGCAGATAAACTGATGTCGGAACTGGTGGATATTGCCGCAAAGACGCCCTTTGACCTTCAAGGGGTGGCATCATCTGCCAAGCAAATGATTGCTTATGGCTCGTCAGCCGAGAATGTGGGTGATGAGCTTGTAATGTTGGGGAATGTAGCCGCCGGTGTTGGCTCCCAGCTTAGTGAAATAGCCTATCTCTATGGCACATTAAGGACGCAAGGAAGGGCCTATGCTGTCGATATTCGTCAGTTTGCAGGACGTGGTATTCCCATCTACGAGGAACTGGCAAAAGTGCTTGGTGTGACAAAAGATGAAGTTTCCGGTTTAGTAAAGGAAGGCAAGGTAGGATTTAAAGAAGTAGAACAGGCCTTCAAAAATATGACTAGTGAATCAGGAATCTATTATAACCTGATGCAAGAACAGTCTAAGTCTCTTACAGGTCAGTTGAGTAACCTTGGAGATGCTTGGGATACAATGTTGAATGAGATTGGAAAAGATACTCAGGGAATTGCTTCTGCAGGTATTTCAGGATTGAAAGGTCTTATTGAGAACTATGAAACTGTTGGTAAGATTTTGATAGGACTGATTGCTACATACGGGACATATAAAACCGCTCTTATTGTAGTGCGAATAGCTCAGGATACATTAACGGCCAGAATGGAACTTGCAATACTGGTTACTAAAGCCCAAATGATAGCACAAAAGGCCTTGAATACGGTTATGAAAGCTAACCCGTATGTCCTGGTAGCTACGGTTCTTGCCGGGCTTGTTGCTACTATGTGGGCCTTTCATGACAGCACAACCGCATCGGAAAAGGCACAGCAAAAATTCAATGAAGAACAAAAGAATTTTGCGAATCTGGAAGAGGAACGCAAGAAAAAGATAGAAGAGCTGATACGTGTTATCCAAGATGAGACAGAAACAGAGTTTTCAAAGATAAAGGCCTATGAGGAACTGCAAAGGTATTCTCCTGCACTTTCTTCTGCTTATACCCGTGAACAACTGGCTGTACTCAATCTTGCAGAAGCAAATAAAGAACTGAATAAGGAACGAGACAAGAACAGTTATGAAAACATACTAAAGAATATACAACAATGGGAGGAGAAAATAAAATCATTAAATGCTTCTTTAAAAAATGCGGGGCAAGGTGCCCCATTAATTGCTTCACAAATAGAATCAGCAAAAGCAAATCTTAACAAGTGGAAATCAGCCCTGAGCGAATATAATCGACTGAAAAAGGAAACAGAGGAAAACTCGAAACCTGTTGAAGTCAAGCTGATGGAAGCAAGAAGTAATCGTGAGCAGATTATACGCGAATACAATATAGCAAGACAAATATTGCAGGAAGAGCAAGAAAAAATTAAGAATTTTCCTTTTGCAACAATTCCTATTGACGTTCAAATACGGTTCAATAATGCGCAAGCAGCGTTAAAAGGGATTGACGGCACCATATCTGGCCTGGAATCGCAAAGAGAAGCATCGGAAAAGTCGTATCAGCAAGCATATAAAGAAGCAAAAGCTGTTTACGAAGCAAAATTAAAGGCTGTAGAGGATGCTAAAAAAGGTACTGAATCTGCTTATAAGAAAGCAGTAGAAGAGTTGGAAGCAGCAGAAAAATCATATAAATCGCTCGGTGGTGTAACAGGAGACAATCTGACCAAACAAGAGAATAATGCGAAGAAAGATGCCGAGCGAAAAAAGAAAGAGCAGCAACAGGTTGCAGAAGAACTCCTTCAGCTTCGCAGAACAAATCAGCAGGAAGAAATCAACCTGATGGAAGAAGGTTCAGAAAAGAAGCGCAGACAGATTGAACTGGATTACCAGCGAGAAATCGATGAAATTAGGAAACAGCGCAAAAAATGGGAAGATGCGCAAGGAGGAAAGCTTACGTCTGAACAGCGGGAAGTATTAGGAAGTCGTGCGTCTAATGTCATGCAGTCACGTGAAAAAGGGCTGGCCGAAATTACGAAAGCCGAAAATCAGGCTGCAATCGAGGCTAATGAACGCTACCTGAAAAGCTATGGTACATTTATGCAGAAACGTGATGCAATCATAGCTGAGTACACCCGTAAAATCTCGGAGGCTGCTACTCAGGGAGACAAGGGCATACTCCAGAAAGAAATGGATAAAGCTCTCTCCTCTCTTGATCTTGAGAAGCTGAAACAGGGAATCAACTGGGAACTTATCTTCGGTGACTTGGACAAGGTATCCAAAGAATCCTTGAACAAGGTAAAGCAGCAGCTTAGGGAGTTCAAGAACTCAGATGAATACAAGAACATGGCCGTTGACCAGAAGAAGGTCGTTGACGAGGCGTTGAGCAACATCCAGTCAACTCTTATCGATAAAGGAGGATTGTTGGCCGACCTACCCGAACAGTTAAGCGAATTGGCCAAGGCACAGGAAGAATTGTCACAAGCTCAGGAGGAATACAACGAAGCCATGAGAAGCGGAACAGATGAACAGAAAGAAGCGGCCACGAAGAAACTGAATGATGCCCAGAAAAGACAGCAGAACGCTCAGGTCAATGTACAAAAGTCGACAGATAAAACGACAAGCAACCTTGTCACATTGTCGAACGTCATTACCCAGCTTGGTTCAAATTCTGAAATTTCACTCTCTCAGGTCGGTGATTTGGCCGGAAATATAGTAGACATATTTGCAGAAGAGAGCGAGAAACTTGGAGGTATAATTGGAGCTGCATTTTCTCTTTTAGATGCCATCGGGACGCAGGGGCTGGATGGTTTCGTCAGTAACATATTCAGTAGTGTCTTTAAGTCTGTAGGTGGAATATGGGATACCCTGACTTTCGGCGGATTCAGCAAACTCTTCGGTATTGGAGGAAACGAAAAAGAGGTACAGGATACCATTAACAGACTCACGGACAGAAACGAAAAGTTACAGTCTGCCATCGAATCCCTTACGGAAGAAATGAAGTCCAGCAAGGGAAGCGAAAAATCCGTAGCAGAGTACAATAAAGCCATCAAGTATCAGGAGGAATACAACAAGAATGTTCTTGCAAAAGCGCAGGCTAATGCGGGTTATCACAGCAGCCATCATAGCTGGGCCTATTACATGGGTTGGTCGGAAAGTGACATACAATGGATTCGAGAAAATGTCATGGCAGAGTTCACAGGTACAGATTCCTTGTGGCAGATGTCTCCGGAGCAGATGGATTTATTACGTCAGAATGTAGACCTATGGCAGAAAATGGCCGATTCAGGGAAAGGAGGCTATGGGAATGGTGTCGTTGAGGCACTCGGAGAATATGCTGATTTGGCCGGGAACCTCGAAGAATTGAAAGAAGGACTTTTCGAACAGCTTACCGGAATGAGCTTTGATTCCATGTACGACAGTTTCATCGATACTCTCATGGATATGGATGCGTCGGCGGAAGATTTTGCGGATAATATATCCGAATATTTTATGCGTGCCATGCTTTCAGACAAGATTGGGAATATGTACAGCCAGAAGCTTGAAGATTGGTGGAACAGGTTCGGTGAAAGCATGAAGGATGGGAACCTGAGTGAGAGTGAGCGTAATTCACTTCAAAATGAATATATGGGTTACGTGAATGAGGCGTTAAAGCTACGTGACGAACTTGCCGCAGCTACCGGATACGACAAGACAGGCAGCAACGCCCAGCAGTCAGCCTCCAGCCGTGGATTCGGAACAGAAATGACGCACGAGGATGCCGGGGAACTGAGCGGGCGGTTCACTGCCGTATATGAGTCAAATCTTAGGATAGAGACAGCAGAGCAGCAACAGACGGTGGCCATCACGGAACTGCGAGGTTCCATCAGTGCCTTGACAGCACAAGCAACAGGAATGTACAACATTGCCGACGAGACACGTACCATCCTGGCCAATTCCTATCTGGAGTTGCAGCAAATCAGAGAGAACACGGGAGAAATTGTCAAACCAATCAAACAAATGCAGGCTGACATCGCCGAAGTGAAACGTAATACAGCAAGACTATGACAGGAGATTTATTTATCAACGGGAAAGACGCACTGGAAACATGGGGCGCCCGTATGGGAAACGGTTTCCTCGATGCCATCGACGGGTTCAACGAAATGAAAGAATACATTGAGAACGAAAGCCGATTGGAACATGGCAAACGTGTGATAACAGACAACGCAAAAGTGGATTCGCGCGAAATCACTCTTCAGTTCACCATTGAAGGCAGTTCGGAAAGTGATTACCGAAGCAAGAAGAAAGCCTTTCAGACAGAGATGGAGAAAGGAGCAGTAAATATCAAGGTACCGGTACTCGGAAATGAGGTTTACAAACTGGTTTACCTGGGGAAAAGCATCTCTTACGGGTTGAGTATTGACAGGCGTTTCGGTAAAGTTTCAAGTAAGTTTTGCGAACCGAATCCAATGGACAGGAGCGAATAACGAACATTTCCTTTATTGTTTCAAATGGAAGTCCGGATTTTTAGGGCTTCCATTTTCTATTTATGAACTTTGGGGATATGATTGAAATTAAGGACATATCCGGGAAGACAAGGTTTTCCACCTCCATCAACAAGGGAGCCAAGGGGAAGTTTACACTGATGAAAGAGGACTATATCATCCTCCCATTTTCGGTGCCCACTCCCATTCCTTTCAAGCTGGGCGACTACGTGGACCTGTCCGGCGTATTGGATGAGTCACTCGGCGGAAAGCTGGCGAAAATCTATGAGATAACTGACCTTCAGAAGCCGACCTATAACTCTTCCACCGGAGGGTATGACTACGAGCTTCAGATGAACGCCTACTACTGGAAGTGGAAGAACAAGATTTTCAAGTACACGCCGGAGCATGCAGGAAATGAAGCGTCATGGTCTCTTACTGCATCCCTTGATGTACAACTTGGTGTGTTTCTTCGTAACCTAAAGGCTTTAGGATATACCTATAAAGGAACAGACTTCACTTTCAGCATAGACGATACCGTAGAAAACAAGGCCGTAGCGATGACTTACGACAATATGAACCTGTTGGATGCCTTGTTTTCTATGGCGGGTGAGGATAAGTGGAACTGCGATTGCTGGATAACGGACAACGTGATTCATTTTGGGCGAAATGAGTTCGGAGATGCCGTTAAAATTGAGCGTGGTGTCGAAGCGTCGTCTATCACCCGCAGCGAAAGTCAGGGCACTTATGCCACCCGCATCTATGCTTTCGGTTCAACGAAGAATATCCCCACGAACTACCGTCCGACCGACGAGCAGACCGTGGTGAACGGTGTGGTCCAGAAGCGGCTTATGCTCCCTTCTGGAACCCCTTACCTTGACGCATACGAAGGAATGTCGCAGGAAGAAGCCATCGAGGACGTGGTAGTATTCGATGACGTCTATCCTCGTCGGGTTGGCACTTTATCCGACGTGCACACCCGCACCGAGGAAGTTGAGAATGAGGACGGCACAAAAGAGACCGTTACCTACTATCGTTATAAGGACACCGGGCTGGAGTTCAAGGAGGAGTATAAGTTAGAAGAAAATCTTAAAATCAGATTTCAATCTGGTTTGTTGAATAAGCTGGAGTTTGAGGTGTTATTCAACCCGATCCCGAAGGACGAAACCCGTGGAGAGCAGCTATGGGAGATTGTCCGAAATGAAAACTACGGACGCCCGTTGCCCGATGATATGATGTATCCTTCAAACGGTGATGAGTATATTCTTTCTGGATTCGACATCCAGCTGGTTTCCGACCAATATATCCCAGAAGCCGAGCAGGAACTGAAGGAAAAGGCACAGAAATACGCCGACAAAGTGAAGAAGGACGACGGTACCTACCCTACTACATTAATGAGTGACTGGGTACATGAAGACCCGATTGCACGGACTTTCGAGTTTGGCCAACGCATTAACCTTGTAGATGACACATACTTTGAAAGCGGACGTATCTCACGTGTCTTGGGATGGGAAATGAACTTGGACATTCCTTGGGACAGCCCGGTATATACCATCGGTGAGAGTATGCCCTACTCACGTATCGGAGAAATCGAAGACAAGGTTGACTCCCTCACCTATAAGGGACATACATACACTGGAGGCGCCGGCGGAGTATATCTTATTAAGGTGAATGACAGCACTGCTGCCAGTGACAGCAATGCCTTCTCTGCACTACGTTCGATAAAAGAATTTGTTAGCAAGAGAAGAGAAGATACTGCATACGGAAAGATACATTTCCTGCAAGGTGCAGACTTCGGAAACTATAACGTTGGCGAAAGCGGCGGAACAGTGGATAGCGAAGGCAATGCAGAGTGGCTTACTGCCGTTATCCGTGAACTATTGCGCTCCGTCAGGTTTGTCGACGGTATGACCGGCGAAGGATGGAAGTTATGGATGGATGCACTGACAGGACTGAGCAATCTGACAATTGACAAGGTGACTATCCGACAGACACTGGTTGCCTTGGAGCTGCTCATACAGAAGGTACGCAGCATTGGCGGTCAGTTTGTCATCAGTGCGGCCAGCGGAAAGATTAAGACTGTTACGAGGGACGGAGACAACTATAAAATCACATTCGAGCAGGACAATGAGTTCGTTGCTAACGACCTGATGCGCTGTGCAGAGTTCACCGGCGCATCCCTGCGAGGCTATTGGGTAGAAGTCTCTTCATCTGATGGTAATGGCATCACTATACCCGTCAGAGAGTTTGGTGGCGTGGAACCGAAGGAAGGAGACGAATGTGTATTGATGGGAAACACGCAGAACCGTCTACGCCAAAACCTGATTTCCATTGCGGCCACCGAAGACGGACAGCCGCGTGTGGACGTACTGGACGGTGTATGCGAAAAGAACTTCAACGGATGTCTGCGTGTTCGTCTTGGTAATCTTGACGGAATCAGTGACAGCAGGTTCCCGGCAGACAATCAGCCGCACGGTAACGGGTTGTATGGTGATAATGTGTACCTGATGGGGACGTTCGTTCTGACTACAGGAGAGGACATCCTGACTCGTTTTGAAATAACTGAAGGAAAAATCCATTCAGCCGTGGAAAGCTTGCGCAAGGAAATACGCGAAGAACAGAGCTATCTGGACAACAGCAGTTTTGCCGACGGCATGGACAAATGGAAGACGGGCAGCAAGGCTACGCTGTTCACCCTGGGCGGACGCTGGATCTGGACGAACGGCGGTCCTTACGGTACGAAGCCGGACGGGCATGCCGAGATACGGACCGACGGCAAGGTGCCTTATGCCTATATCCGGAACAGCTATATCATGCAGAAACTGGAGGACTTCCGGCTGGTACCGGAGTACCGGCAGACGAACAGCCAGGGCGAACGGGTGCCCGGCGTGGTGTATCTGTCCTTCAGCTACCGGGTTATCAAGGCCGGAAGGTTGAAAATAGAATTTGTGAACGCTGATAAGACCGGGTTTGAAAACTTCAACATGTTCGGCCATGAAGAGGACCTGCCCGTTGGCGGTGAGAAGATGTTCACGTTGGACGGACTTTGGAACGGCACTGGCGACTTCAAGCTGTCGTTTACGGGCGTGATTTACATTTCGCTGCTGGTGTTCAGCACCAACAAGGCGGACGCACTGGCCTATAAGTACCGTACACTGTTCGAACAGAGCGACCGGCTGATAAAGATTTCAGCGGCGGTCTTCGACAAGGACGGTAATGCGCTGAAAGAGACCGGGCTTGTCATAAAGCCTGAAGGTTCCGGTCTGTATGCGCAGGACAATACAGGAAAGATTGCCCTTATCGGGGTGAGCGTGGAGGAAGAGGACGAGTACGGAAATACCGTGAGCAAAATCAAGCTGACAGCCGACCATATACAGCTGGAGGGACTGGTAACGGCCAACGGCAACTTCAAAATACTGGAAGACGGCAGCATTGAAACGACCAACGGTAAGTTTACCGGAGAGATAGACAGCAGCAAAGGGAAAATCGGCGGCTTTGAGATAGGGAACGGCCGTATCGGTTCTGTGGCCGACTCTCACGGGAGCGGTGGCGGTCTTGCCATTTATGATGATTTTTTCCGTGTCGGCGGCAGCAAAGGATATGTGATGTTCGGTGATGATGTGATACCGTCTTCTGCAGGAGGAGCTTTTACCGCTGTCGGTCGTATCGTGAACTCAGCCCCCAATATATACGGGAATTACGGCTTCGACCAAGCGAACTATGGATTGTTTATAGATGTTACCGGCGGTACGAAGAACTACGGTATCAGCAGCAATGCGGCATTACTTGCCCCGGCGTTTATCAATACGAAAGCCAAGCTGCTTACCTTCGGAAGTGGAAACTACACGGTGGATTTCTCACAACACAATATCATTTTGATGTATTACAATGAACCCAACTACAGTAATGTAGAGGTTACGCTGCCGTCGGAAAGTTCTGTGGCATACAAGTTCGGCATGAGTTACTTGCCTACCGATTTTGCAGCCATTGTCACGTTCAGGGTCAGACCCGGTTCAAAGAATATCATACTAAAAGGTATCTATAACCACAATGAAGATTTGCAAAACTACGAGATGGCATCCGGGGACTCCGTAACGGTACTTATTACAAAAGCGGACGGATTCCGTTACCAGATATTGAATCATTCATCCTAAAAAACAGATATATATGAAAAAGTTAGATTTCAGGAATTTCAGCGTTCCCACCGGAATAACCCGTCAGACGAGGGAGGTTTTCGATGCACGTGAGCAGATAGCCGATTTGCTGTATACGCGTGTCAGTGGTATCAAGGCCCATCGGCTTGCGTTCAAGATTTTCGAGAGTACCGGCGAGACCGAGTTCAGCGATGAGGAAACCGGGATGATACACATGGCGGTGGAACGCTATTGTCTTCCCAATGTGATAGATGCCCTGAACGAAATCCTGGGCGGGTCAGAAACCGATAAAAACGAATGAGTATGGCAGAAATGACACAAGAAGAACTGGTTCAGGAAGTGCTGGACCGTGTACTCCAGAGTTCTACCGGCGTGGAGGACTTGGAGACCGTCACCTCGCTGAGCGGTGTGAAATCACTGCCCGGCGAGAAGGACGGAAAGATGGTGAACGTCCCCCTGGAACTGATAGGGAAACCTGCGAGCGATGCCGCCGCCCGTGCCGAGGCCGCCGCCAAGAAAGCGGAAGGAGCCGTAGCCGGACTGGAGGAAAAGACCCAGGCCGCCACGGAAGCCGCAACCAAGGCCAACGAAGCGGCAGCCAAGGCAGAAAATGCCGCAGCCAAGGTGGAACAGACTACGGCAGCAGCCGTCGGTGGGGCTACTGCACGCTTTTCCTCATGGATGGAAGCCGGGAACGTTTTACCTGACAAGTGTACCAAGCCGGGCGGCAGCGTGGTGTATGTGGCCGGTGCCGGGAAATTTGCCTACCACATGGACTCCACCCTGTACGGGGACTGGGACGTGGCGGGAGTACCCCCTGCCGGCATGTTCATGAATGCGGACCGGTCAGGCATATTGCCGGACAAGCTTTACCTGCTGGGCGATGCGATATATACCGGCACGGGAGGCGCTCTGAAACTTCTGGCCTACCGGCATGAGGTGATGAGCGAGGAAGCCTATGAGGCACTGCAGGACAAGGATGCGAATACGCTGTATCTGATTTATGAGGAGGAGTGACGATGATAACCATAGGCGGTAAGGAAATAACGGCTGCGTATGTGGGAAAACGTGCCCTGTCGGCTGTCTATGCCGGGGCAAGGCTGGTATGGTCCGCAATCAGCAGCTGTTTCGGACTTGGATACTGGAAAGGCGACGAGCCGTGGAACGGATCGGACGCATGGAACGGTAGCAGTAAAACTGATAAATGAATGATTTTATAAAGGGATAGTATTATGGCAAAAAGGAAAATAAGCGGAATCATCAACGCGACTGAACATCCGATGAATTTTGAAACACCGTGGAACCAGAAACAGCCGGACGGCACCTATCATGCCTATGCCGGGGACGATGTCGAAGCGTTTCTGAAGAAGGAACTGTCAAACCGTACCCCTACCGAGGAACTGGTGGGCGGCGAGACGAAGCCCCCTACATCCGGAACGGTGTTTGATGCGATGGTGGGTACGGTGACGGACGTGGATGTGCAGGACAGCGAGGACGGCACCCAGTACGTGATGACCGTCAAGCAGAAGGATAACCAGGGCGGCGAGAGCTCGAAGGAGGTGCGCTTCTCGAAGTACACCGACGATGACAAGGTGGTGGTGAACATTGACCTGACGGACAGCAGCGGAGCGGGACTTCCCTCCCAGCAGTACCTGGCACTGGGAAGCGGCTTTGTGGTGAAATACTCCGTGGGCGTGGGTACTGCCGGTGGCGGTACGGTGGACGGCTACAGCGACCTGAAAGCCCGCGTAATCGTGAAACGCGGTTCGACCGTGATCAGTGAGTTCCAGGATGCGGAGTTTGCGGGTGTGACAGCCGGACAGAGCTACACCTTTGACGCATCGCCCTACCTGAAGGATGCCACCGCCTATACCGTGCAGGTAGAGGCGCAGGCTACCTATCAGGGCGGCACGCTGATGAAGACAGCCACGGCCAAGGTGACCATGGTGGCCATGACGCTGGAGACCACCTATTCGGTTGGCAACGGACTGGCCGACGGCGGGTACCGGAACGACGTGAACATCCCCTTTACGGCCAAGGGTACGAGCGGCGAGAAGAACATCTACTACCGTGTGAACGGCGGGCAGGCCTTTACCCTCGGTCTTTCTGCCGGCAGCGGGGTGCAGCAGAAGAACGTGACCATCCCCCTGACGCAGATGCAGGAAGGTACGAACGTGGTGGAAGCCTACGCACAGCATGAGAGCTCCGGTGTGGTGAGCCAGGTGCATTACATTACGCTGCTGAAGGCAGGCGGCGGTGTGACGGCCTATGCCGGCATGATGTTCAGCCACCGGGCGGCAGGGTTCCAGCGAGAATGGAAACACCCGGTGCTGGAGGCAGAGCAGTTCACGGCATGGAGCTTTTCGTATGCCGGCTATGACCGCGATGCGTACACGGCCCGCGTGAAAGTAACGAACCAGGGCAGTGTGGTGAAGGAAGACCTGCTGCAGCGCGGCGAGACCGGAAACTATGGGCGGACCAACGTAAATGTGGAACCGCTGGACTACCGTGTGTCGTGCGGTGATGCCGTGCTTGAGGTGAGGGTGAACACCACATCGCACCCCGACATTGAAGCTACGCTGGCACCGGATGCGGTGTGTACGTTTGATGCCTTCGGGCGAAGCAACACGGAAAACAACCCGGCAAGCTGGGTGAGCGGTGACAAGCGCATGGAGTTCCGGGACGTGCTGTGGAGCGTGAACGAATACGGGGCAGGAAGCGGCTGGCACAAGGACCGCCTGCTGCTGGCCGGCGGTGCTGGCATGACCCTGACCGCCGACGGAGGATACCGCCCCTTCAACGAAGCGGACAAGCCGGAGGGATTTGCCATCCGTGACGTGGGCATGACGCTGGAGATTGAATACAGCACGGCCAACGTGACGGACACGAATGCCGAGCTGATCACCTGTCTGGGGCAGCTGGACAACGGCAACCGGTACGGGCTGATTGTGACCCCGGAAGAGGCCAAGTTCCTGACCGGCGTGGTGACCGAGGCGATGGATGCCGGACAGGTGCTGCGCTATGAGGACTCGGTGGGTACGAAGTTCCAGCCGGGCACGAACATCCGCATTACCTACGTGTTCTACCCGAACGTGCAGACGAACGAACAGCGCACGCTGATCGGTTTCTATGTGAACGGTGAAGAGTCGGCTGCTTCCAAGTGGCTCGACAAGGTGAATTTTGACATCCAGAGCCAGCTGGAGTTCAAATCGGCAGGTGCCGACCTGAACGTGAAGAGTGTGCGCATCTACAACAAGGCGCTGACCTCTGACGAGGTGCTGAACAACTACATCGTGGACCGCAACCACCTGGAAGATGCCGACGGGGAACCGGGCGTGCGCTCGCTGGATGAGGACAACCGCGTGCTGAACGAGGGGGACACGGTGAGCATGGAGAAACTGATGGGACTGATGAAGAAACGCCGGAACTCGATCCTGGTACTGATAGGCACGGGCAGCGTGGGCAGTGAAGTGCCGAGCGAGAGCGACACGCTGAATGTGATGGATGCGCTGGCCCAGCTGAACAACAAGAAGGCCAACAAACTGTGCCGGGAAGTGAGATTCTACAACGGCGAGAACCGGGCGCTGGACTGGATAGCCCGTGACATATATCTGCGTATTCAGGGTACCAGTTCGGTGAACTATGCCCGCAAGAACCTGCGCTTCTACTTCCAGAAGACAGCCAGCGGTTACACGGCACGGATGACCTACGGCGAGATAGACGGCAACGGGCAGCAGAGCAACCCGACAGCTACGGAGGGCAAGAAGAACCTGTTCCGGTTGCGGGGCAACTCGGTGGGCGCGAAACTTGCCTGTGCGAAATGTGACTTTTCCGACTCCTCCATGACGACCAACACGGGCGGTGCGAAGTTCATTCATGACGGCATGAAGGAAATGGGAATCCTGACCCCTGCCCAACAGTATGCCGCCGACCATGCAGATACGTGCAAGGAAGATATACGCTCGGCCATTGACGGCTTGCCCTGTGACCTGTTTGTGGCCAAGAGCGTGGATGAGGATCTGACCTATTACGGCCAGTATAACATGAACAACGAGAAGAGCGACAGCTACCCGATATTCGGTCAGGACAAGACTATCGGCGGCGAGCAATGGGGAACCGGCGACACCCTGAACTACCTGCAGGCGAACGGCGACCAGCCGAAGGAATACCTGCCCATCTGCATCGAGACGCTGAACAACTCGAATGACCTGTGCCTGTTCCGATGGCTGCCGTCCACGGAGCCCGACCATACGGACTTCATGGATTTCAACTTTGACGGCGGTTTCGAGTTCAACCACCCGAAAGACGTGTTCTGGAACGACGGCGGTGGCGATGCCGAAGAAGAACCGAACATCAAGGAACACTTGGGCACCGGTGACAAATATGACAAGATGTACAAGGCCCTGGACCGCATGATGGGCTTCCTGTATAGATGCGTGAAGGAAACGCCTGCCGGCAAGAATCTGACCTATAACAGGGAGTCGCACACGTTTGACGGGGTGGACTATGAGGATGACGGAAACAAGTTCCCGACTGCGAAATGGGTGAGCCCGACCTTCAGGAAGGAAGCCGGGAAGTATTTCAACCTGCCCAACCTGGCTGCCTACTACCTGTATGTGCAGTTCAACCTTGGCGTGGACCAGCTGGCAAAAAACATGCTGGTGCGGACGTGGGACGGTATGATGTGGTGGATAACCTATTACGACGGGGACTGCCAGCTGGGTTCGGACAACAAGTCGTTCCTGACCGGGAAGTATGACGACAACCGGCAGACGAAGCGCGACGGTGCCTACGTGATGCAGGGACACAACAGCTGGCTGTGGAACCTGATACTGGGCAACATGGGCAATCTGCTGGAGGAGGTGATGACCAAGGGTGTGAACGGCGGAACCAGCTTCATGAGTGCCTTCAGTATCCAGAAAGCCATTGACCATTTTGACACCGAACAGATGAAGAAGTGGTGCTCGCGCCTGTACAACAAGTCCGGCATATTCAAGTACGTGTATCCGTTCCTGAACGAAATGCCGGTGGGTGCGGACGGCGCGAAACAGACCTATCCGCAGATCTACGGTCTGAAGGGTTCGCTGAAAGCGCACCGGAACTATTTCATTCAGCGCCGGTACGACCTGAAGCAGGTGGAGTACGGCTATGTATCTACGCTGGGTGCCCAGTTCTACCAGAGTACGGCATCGCTGGACAAGGCTTATAAACTGAAACCGATGCAGTACCGGCTGACCATCCCTTACCGTGTGCAATTGTCCACCAGCAATGGCGTACAGGCTGACAGCGGTGTGGTGGACGCGGACGTGCTCCACTCCCTGCAGCTGACCCGTGCCTTCGGTGAGAACGACCCGCTGAAGATAGTGGGTGCGGGCAAAATCAAGGAGCTGGTGTGGCATGAGGATGCGTTCGCCATCGGCTTCAACTTCGGTCTGCTGACCTCGTTGGTGAAACTGGACATGAGCGTGGAGAAAGCCAGCGGATACCGGAACGGTTCGTTCATGGCCTCGACGAACGGGATGCTGCTTCTGGAAGAAGTGAACATGCGGAATAACCTGCTGGCCCGGAACGGGGACAACGGAAACGTGGCCACCCTGGATTTGAGCTGGCAGGGGCGGCTGAAGAAACTGGACGTAAGAGGTACGGGACTGACCCGCGTGAAGCTGGCTACCGGTGCGCCCGTTGTGCAGTTATGCCTGCCGGACACGATTGAGGAACTGTTCCTGGAGTATCTGACCAAGCTGCAGGACAGCGGATTGATACTGGAAGGCATCAACAACGTGCGGGGCTACCGCTACACCAACTGCCCCGGCATCGACGGGTTCGCTATGCTGGAACGCCTGCACCAGGCCAGACTGAACGGCAGCGGCAAGCTGGAGCGCTTCGTGCTGGAGATAGACCGGGAAGACGACGGAACCCTGCTGAAGAAGTATTACGACTACGGAACGTATACGCAGACGGGTGCCGTGGATGACCGGCATTCGGGACTGAGGGGCAAGCTGACCCTGACGAAGTATCTGGCCGATGAGGAACTGGAGAAGTATGCCGCCCGTTATCCGGAACTGACCATCAAGCAGCCGCCCTATACGATGATTGAGTTTGACGACAGTGTGGCCGACGATGCCAATGTTTCGAACCTGGACAACAAGACGGGGTACAAATTCGGCAATACGTACAAAATGAGCGGGCATGTGAATGCCATCCTGTCCAAGCGCCACCGCGTATTGGCCAAGGTGACCAAGATGCCCACGAGCCGGAAAGTGGAGATAGCCGGGCAGCAGGTGGAAGTGAACAATCCGGACGGGGAGATGACCTATTTCCCCCTGCATGACGAAAGCTCGAACTTCTATGCCGATGCGGAGGATATGAACGACTGCACGGTGGCGAAGCTGGACGGCAGCGAGGGAGACTGGATGATGTATGAGCCGTTCTACTGGAGCAAGGGTATCAACGATTATCTGAACAACAAGAAGTATGCCTGCTACAGCAGTTATCCGGAGGACGAAATGCCCCCTGTTCCGGAGGCGACAGTACTGACGCTGGATGCCATCAAGGAAACGCAGGGCGGCTGGCTGGGTGAACGCAAGATCATGAGCGGAAAGCCCACGCTGAAGGAATCCTATACGACGGACAAGGCCTATTCGGTATGTAAGGTGGACGTAGCCGGTTACAAGCGCGTGCGCTTCCCGAGCGTTCCAGGAACGGGGCTTATCGGCAGTGTGTTTGTGGATGATGCAGGAAACATCCTGAAGAGTATCGTGGTGCCGACCATCGGCTTGAAATTTGAGGCCGGCATGTATCTGATAGCAGACGTTCCGGAGCGTGCGACCGCTCTGCATTTCTCCATTCTGAACACGGCTGAGTTTGACTGCGTGGTACTGAGCAACAGCGACAAGATAGAGGACATGGAACCGGATTGGGTGCCCAATGAGGAGCATCTGTGTGCCGTTGTGGGCAGTTCTGTAGTGGGCAGCAAGTTGCGCGCCTGCATAACCGGCGGCTCGACCACTGCCAGCATGACGTGGACGGACTTCCACTATTACAGCCAGCAGCGTGGCATGCAGCAGATAGACGCGCTGATGCACAGCCGCATCGCGAACCTGAGCTATGCAAAGTACGGGCGCAGGGACATGCAGGAACAATGCGGTGCCGGTCAGCATAACAATAACCGGACAACGGGTGGAACGGCAGAACACGGGATGACAGACACCATCGGCTATGATGAAGCGTATGCCATCAACAACAAAATCACGAATTCGCTGATTGAAGATCTGGTGCACCAGTATGCCTGGTATAAGAGCCGGGACGAATACGGACAGGCGACCGTGGTGCAGGTGAACAATATCTGCTGCCTGGGCTATGAGGACATCTACGGCAACAAGTATGACATGATGGACGGCGTGGATCTGCCGAACGACAGCGGCAATGTGGGCAAATGGCGAATCTGGATGCCGGACGGCACGGTGCGCTGGGTGCAGGGCAAAACGGCCAGTGACCAATGGATAACAGGCGTGGCACACGGCAAGTATATGGACCTGGTTCCGGTGGGTAATCTGAACGGATCGTCTTCTACCTACTATACCGATAAGTACTGGATAAGCACCGCTATAGTCCGTGTGGTCTATCGCGGGTTCAACAATGCGTTCGCGAATGGCGGTGTGTCGAATGCGGATGCGAATAACGATGCTACGTACACGTGCACGTATGTCGGCTCGCGTCTGGCCTTCCGCGGAAAACTCGTCAAAGCGTCGAGCGTCGTGGCGTATAAGTCGTTAAGCGAAAAAGTGTAAGCCAAAGCGTTAAAGCGTGAGCGTAGCGAAATATTTCCGGCGAAGCCGGTCGATTTTTTGATAAATGGCCAACTATGCCATATTGTGGTGATACAATAGCGTTTTTGTTTGGTTTGTGAAGATATTGCTTACCTTTGTATCAGAAAGGCGGCATCTCCCAATAGGCCGTGTGGTCTATCGCGGGTACAACAATGCGAACGCGAATGGCGGTGTGTCGAATGCGAATGCGAATAACGATGCTACGTACACGTACACGTATGTCGGCTCGCGTCTGGAAATCAAATAATCGGCGTACAGCACCGGGGACGTGTCCCCAAAGCGGTGCCGAGGGAAATAAGCCCCAGCAACATCGCATGACCTTATCGGCCAGTAAGTCGGAAAGCTGAAAAATCACGTGGCGGGTGGAGTTTGGTAGGCCCTAAATGGGTTCGAAGAAGTCAGGCCCGGAGGAAGGAAGGCCTATACCTTCCATAAAAACAAGAAATATGCGCAGAGAAGGTTATATTGTAGAAGAGGTTGCAGATTATTCTAATATGTCATCCTCGTTTGACCAGGTCCTACGTGGCTCCAACCGTAAAAAGAGCCGCCAGGGACGTTATCTGCTTGCGCATAGGGAGGAAGTCATTAAGGAACTGTCCGGTCGGATAGCATCCGGAACCTATACCATAAAGGACTACCGTGAGCGCACTATATGTGAAGGCGGAAAAATCCGGCGGATACAGGTTCTGACGATGAAAGACCGCATTGCCGTTCACGCAGTCATGTCTGTTGTTGACCGACATCTAAAGAAACGGTTTATAAGGACAACCTCAGCCAGTATCAAGAATCGCGGTATGCACGACCTGATGACGTATATCCGCCGCGATATGTGTGAAGACCCGGAAGGTACACAGTATTGTTATAAATTCGATATATCCAAGTTCTATGAGAGCGTTGGGCAGGATTTTGTGATATATTGTGTCCATCGAGTTTTTAAGGACCATAAGCTCATCTCCATGCTGGAGAACTTCACCCGTCTCATGCCAAAGGGCATCAGCATCGGGCTTCGCTCCTCGCAAGGGCTGGGCAACCTGCTTTTGTCTGTATATTTAGACCATTATTTGAAGGATAAGTACGGTGTCCGTCATTTCTACCGATATTGCGATGACGGTGTCGTGCTTGGTGAAACGAAAGAGGAATTGTGGAAGATTCGTGATGCTGTTCATGGGCAGATGAACTCTATCGGGCTTACTATAAAGCCAAATGAAAGAGTGTTCCCCGTGGACGAGGGAATAGACTTCCTTGGATATGTGATTCGCCCGGATTATGTCCTGCTGCGTAAACGTATCAAACAGAAGTTTGCCCGAAAAATGCACGAGGTCAAGTCGAGAAGAAGGCGTCGTGAACTGGTAGCGTCCTTTTATGGGATGGCAAAACACGCCGATTGTAATAAGTTGTTTTATAAATTAACAGACAAAAAAATGAAATCATTTAAAGATTTGAATGTTTCGTACAAACCGGAAGACGGAAAGAAACGCTTCCCTGGATCGGTTGTCAGCATCCGGGAATTGGTAAACCTGCCTATCATAGTCAAAGACTTTGAGACGGGTATTAAAACAGAACAGGGTGAAGACAGATGCATTGTCGCCATTGAGAAGAACGGCGAAGCATGTAAATTCTTCACAAACAGTGAGGAGATGAAAAATATCCTTGCTCAAGTCAGAGAAATGCCTGACGGTTTTCCTTTTGAGACTATTATCAAAAGCGAGACTTTCGGCAAAGGTCGAACCAAATATGTTTTTACATGACATGAAACGAGTAGAAGGAAGTGCCGGAGTGTCGTTGCTGGAATGCACGAACCCGGTAAAAAATAAGTGGCGCGTCCGTTGGGACGTGGAAACGAATGAGGACGGCTCAGCTTCCTATATGGAAGAGGAGCTTGACCACAAACCGGATGCGGAGGAAATTCGCTTGCTTGTATCTAAGTGGTACAATGACGAAACAGACGAACGTATCCTGTCCGGATTTGAATATGATGGTCAGCCTGTATGGCTGTCAAGTGAGAACCAGTTCAATTACAAAGCTGCTTATGACCTCGCTGTACAGACGAACGGAAAGAATCTTCCTGTGACGTTCAAGTTCGGTGTGGAAGATGCTCCGTATTATCGGACATTCGATACGTTGGCAGATCTTCAGGACTTCTATATGAAGGAAATGAAGCACATACAGGACGCCTTGTCGGAAGGTTGGAAAAAGAAGGATTTCTTGAATGTAAACTTATATTTTACATAATATTGCAGATAATATATTGATATTGAAAGAATAAACAATATATTTGTAAACGTAAATTTGTGAGAAGCCCATGAGCTTTATCCTTATCGGATGAGGTTCATGGGTTTTTTGTTTAATATAAAACTAAGATAATATGAAAGAACTGGATGATTTGGTGAAAAAGGTCGGGAACGACAAAGTCTTGCATTTCTTGGGTGGAGCATGGATTTGTGCAGTTATCTCATTTGTTGTCATGTTCCAAAAGTGTAACACAAGTTCGTGGGACAAGATCTCAAGTATTTTAGTTGGGACCTTAGTAGTTGTAGTTTTGTCTGTGGTAAAAGAAATCTTCCTTGATGATAAAGCGGATTGGATGGATGTAGTTGCCTCTGTTGCCGGATGCATAACAATTTTTGCAGCGGTTGCACTTGGATTATGGTTTAATTCATTGTCATAGCCTAAAATTCATTCTGACGATATTCATCAGTTTGAAACATTTTATCATTTGTTTGTTTTTAGCTTGTTCCCTTCTCTGTAAAAGGAAGGTAAATGAGTAGATTTGTGCGTAAATAATGAGTAGCGCCCATGAGCGTGTTCCATTGCAGGGATACGCTTGTGGGCGTTTTTTGTTTAATTTAAAATCATAGTAAAATGAAAAGATTCGTATTCATGTGTGTCGCACTGTTGATGTGTGTAGTGAGTGTTTTCGCAGAGACTTCCGCTAATGTGGAACCTTCTGGCCCGGATTTTTTGACCGGATTTGCCAGTTTCACCGGACTTGTGACCGTAGTGGTGCCTTCCGTAGTAGGCTTTATTGCCTCAAAGTTGCAGAACCCTATGAATAAGTGGGTAACAATGTGGGTGACGGCTGCTGTCGGCGTAGTTGTTACCTTTTTCAGTTGGTGGATGAATTTAGGATTCCCTCCGGAAGATGCAAGTATCTGGGTAGTAGTGATTGACTCTTTATTTGTCGCATTGGCATCGACCGGAATTGTATCGGTAGTTACTTCGGAATGGTTGGCCAATTTGTTTGGTTCCAAAACAAAAGAATAATGGAAAAGCTGATTACTATCATAGCCCCGCAGCTGCTGGTTGCCGGGGCTTATTCTTTCATCGTCGAAATTAAGAATGTGGTGTTCGAACTTCGCTGGATGCTGGCCTTCATCGTTGTGATGATCGTGGCCGACTTTGTATTAGGAATCATCGACAGTGTGGTGAAGCGTGGTGAGGATTTCCGGTTCTCCCGTGCGGGCCGAAGGACGATGTGCAAGTTCATCGAGTACAACAGTTACCTTGTCGTTGGATTCATGCTGGGCATCGCCATTCTACAGCCGATTGGGATATGCAGCTACACCATTTCGGCCATGTGCGGACTTGGACTGGCATTCCTATTTGAGTTCGACAGCATCGCCGACCATATCTGCTCAATACACGGCATTAAGAACAAGGTTTCCATCAAGCGGCTGTTGGTAGGTTACATCAAGAAGAAATATGCTACGGCTGGAGAAATAATCGAAGAAGTAACTAAGGAGGAGAAGAAATGAACAAAATTGATGCTATTATAGTCCATTGCTCGGCCACGAAAGCCGGGCTGGACATTGGAAAAAAGGAAATCACCCAGATGCACCTGCAAAGAGGATTCAGTACCATCGGGTACAATTACGTTATCCGGTTGGATGGCACGGTAGAGGTTGGCCGTTCGCTCACTATTGACGGGGCGCACTGCAATAGCAAAGGTTTCTCCGGTGTGTCTTACAACAAGCATTCCATTGGAATCTGCTATGTTGGTGGACTGGATGCGCACGGTAAGGCTGCTGACACACGGACGCCGGAACAGAAGAAGGCGCTGGCAAAGCTGATTAAGGAACTCTGTAGCAAGTATGAAATTGTGGAAGTTTTGGGGCATCGTGACACATCGCCTGACCTGGACGGAGATGGAATCGTTGAACCTGAAGAATGGACAAAGATGTGTCCTTGCTTCGATGTGCGTGCGGAATATCCGTTCATTCCTGAAATTGTAGTCAAGCCATGAAATACTTACCATATCTTTTAATAACTGTACTGGCTTTCGGTTTAGGATGGTGCAGCCGTTCACCAACTAAGGGGAATATCTGTAATTCCGATACCATTACATCAGTCCATGTGGTCACAAAGGTCGATGTGGATACAATGTACATTCTGTCTCCGCAAGCTTACATCGCCTGGATTGATAACTCTGATACCATTTATGTGAGCGAAACCTGCTGGCACCTGCGTGAGTATAAAGAGTATCAGGATAGCAACTACTATGCAAAGGTTAGCGGCGTGGCTCCACGGCTGGATGAAATCAGAGTCTATCCAAAAACGGTGACACAGTACGTGTATAGAGATAGAATCGTGTCAAATACGAAAAAGAGATGGGGATTTGGTCTATCAGCCGGATATGGTATCGGGCGGAATGGTTTGTCCCCAGTATTAGCCGTAACGGTCAATTACAACTTGTGGGAATGGTAATATTAGTAGAAAAAAAGTTATCAATTTATTTGCAAATAGTAGAAAAATAGTTATCTTTGCACCATCCACATAGCAGAAATGCTATTTCGTTAAATAATAAATAGTTTTTTTATGAAGGTAAAAAAAGTAAAGTCCGTGAAGGATTTATTAGAAGCGAATGGGTGGAAATATTCAAGGACCAAAGGTGATCATGCTATATACCGGAAGGAAGGTGCTCCTCGCTCCATCCCAATTCCTGGTAAAGACAATGATGAAGTTGCCATTGGGACATTGATGAGCATCTTACGACAGGCTGGTTTAAAAGAGTCTGATTTCGATAAGATTTGACACCCGATTAGGACAGCAGGATGAAGATTAGCACATCCTGCTTGTCTAATAGGTGTATAAAGGCTTACTTACTTATTTGAAACTATATATAAGCTAAACTTCTACACAAATTGAATTATGAAAGCTTTGACTGTTATCATTGAGAAAACTGAAAACAATTATTCAGCTTATCTCGCAGAGGTCGATGGTATTGTCGCTACTGGGCACAATATTGATGAAATCAAAGCAAACATTGTTAATGCTATTAATGCATTACTTGAAGATTGCCAAGAATATGGAGATGAAATTCCTGAAGAGCTTAAGGGAGAGTATTCATTGACCTTTAAAATGGATGTAAAATCATTTCTTGAATTTTACACAGGGATTTTTACAAAATCTGGACTTGAACGTATAACAGGTATTAATCAAAAACAATTATGGCATTATGCTTCTGGTAGTCGTAATCCAAGACCAGAACAAGTTATTAAAATCGAAACAGCACTTCACAAATTAGGTGAAGAATTAATATCTATAAATTTATAGGTAGCTGTCCTAATCGCTTCTAAAATTTATATAATGCGGTGTTCCAACAGGTTGGTTCACCGCTTTTTTATATCTGAATAGTCAAAAAAATCGGACTAGTTGACAGTTTTAGAAAGATATACACGAATGGGATACTTTTATAATAGTCATATCTGTAATTATAGAGATTGTATATGAAATGAAGAAATTTTTAACTTTGCAGTGTAGAAGTTTGCTTTTATTAGCAAACGAAAGCCCCGACCAGATTAATATCTGGAAGGGGCTTTTCCATTACCCTCTCATCATCATAATATCAGAACGTAGTTCGATATATTCTTTATACTTTTCCGGGTTGTCCACGTAATCAATCACACGAGATATGGCCATATCCGCCTGTTTCTGTCGGACTTTCGTATAGTATCGGATAACTCCCTTTGATTTGTCCGAATGGCCCAGACAGTAGTCTATTATACCGTCAGGAATACCTATTTCAGAGGCATACTGCGCGAAAGACTTGCGGGCTGAATAGTAGACCACTTTTTCGGTTATTCCTAGATTCTTGGACAGCGTAGTAAGAGAACGGGTAATGTATCGTGAAAAATTTGGATAAGAGAACTTATACCCGAAGTCTAGTCTTCCAGTATTTCTATTCATCCATCGGTCTATTATCACCTTGGCCGGTTCCGGGATAGAGAAACTTATTGTCCTGGTACCAACAACCGTGTTTTTTGTCTTTACCCGGACATATTCAAGTGTATCCGTTCCTTTGAAATTCACCTGTAACAAATCTATCAGGTTTATTCCTCCAAGATAGAAAGACAGGCAGAACAGGTCGTGCGCCACCCGAAGTTTCCTCTCATCCGGATGGGCCAACCGTATTTTATTGAACGTTTCAATGGATAAATCCACTTCACGCACCTTTGATGCTGAGATGGAATAATTCAGGAAAGGATGTACATCGTACTTCACCAGTTGTCTTTTTATTCCCCTATTGATAATCGTCCTAGTACGCGACATCATCATTCCAAGAGTTGTATCCCCCACTCCTTTCTTTACCTTCAGGAACCTAGAGTACCCTTCTATCAGAACAGGCGTGATGTCTGAAAGGAGAATGTCACCCTTAGTGAACTCAGTAAAATACCGATTATTTCTTTCCAACAGGGAAGCATAACTTTTTCTCCCCTCTTCTTCGAGTTCAGATATGTATTTTCTGCATACATCCTGAAAAGTGGATGATTCCTTCGCAACAGCTGAATTCATAAGTATGTCTTTAAGCTGCCTGCAGGTATAAAGATTCTGATTACTTATTCTGTCCAGCCGCTCCTGATACTCATTCATCATCAAACGAAGTTTCGTGTTTATAAATGCCGCGTCAGGACGTTTAACGACCTGACCGTTCTTGAACTGATTTTCCTCTACGATAAAACGGGTAATAATGTAGCAGGTTTCATGTTTATGACGGACAGCAATTCTAATCTTATGACTTCCGTCCTTTAAAACCTTTGCTTTGAAAAGTGTAAGTGATAATGTTGCCATGACTGATTAAAATTAAGGATACGCAAAGGATACGCACAGAACCTCAAAAGTGAGATTCTCATCCTTTTTTTTAATCGTTTCTAAGGCTTTGAAGCTATCTAGTTAAAGAAGAAAAAGAGAAAACCTGAATTGACATATTGCCATTGATTTTCTCTTTTTACCGTGATTTCGTCGGGAGTCGAACCCGAAACCCTCGCCTTAGAAGGGCGATGCTCTATCCAGTTGAGCTACGAAACCATCCTTGTAATTTGTAAAGCTTTCAGTGATTCCGCTGCGATTCGAACGCAGGACCCACGCCTTAGAAGGGCGTTGCTCTATCCAGCTGAGCTACGGAACCATCCTTAATTGCGGTGCAAAAGTATGCTTTTATTTTGAATTACACAAATTATTCGGCGGTTTTATGCAAACCAGCAAACGGTTTTTATGTTTTCCGCACGCAAACCATAGGTTTTCCAGAGCGAAACCCTACGTTTTCCGGACGGGAAACATACAGTTCCGCACCGGAAAACATAGAAAGCTTCCAGGCATTTTCAGCATACCGCAGGAAGATTTCCGGATATACGTGCCACGGCTCTCCCCTCACTAATCGGCGGTTTCCTGCGGTTTTTCCGCGAAAATTCCGTAAGTTTGTGTAACGAAAACCCTAAAAACGACATCACACATGGAACAGCATCCCCAGCTTTTAGTCTACAAGGCTTCTGCCGGCTCCGGCAAGACCTTTACACTGGCGGTACATTATATAAGACAACTGATTGAAGACCCGTATGCCTACCGCAGGATTCTGGCGGTAACGTTCACCAACAAGGCGACGGCAGAAATGAAGGAGCGTATTCTGGAACAACTTTACGGCATTGCTACGGCCGATGAAGGTTCGGAGGGCTACCTGAAGGAGATTCAGAAAACATCAACCAAATCGGTTGAGGAAATCCGGGAATCGGCACGCGAAGCATTACGGCACATCATTCATGACTACAGCCGTTTCCGCATCGAGACCATCGACTCGTTTTTCCAGTCGGTGATGCGCAACCTGGCGCGTGAACTGGAGTTAGGGGCCAACTTGTCTATCGAACTGAACAATACGGAAGTGCTGAGCGATGCGGTGGATGCCATGATTGAGAAGCTGGACCGGCGCTCACCGGTGCTCTACTGGCTGCTGGAGTACATCGAGGAACGTATCGTGAACGACCGCCGCTGGGATGTGTCGAAAGACATCAAGGGATTCGGACAGAATATTTTTGACGAGAGCTACATCGAGAAGGGAGAAGGACTGCGCCGGAAACTGGCCGACCCGAACTTTATTCCTTCATACCGGGATGAGCTGAAAAGTATCCGCGAAGAGGTGCTAGAATTCATGAAGGGATTCAGCGAACAGTTTACGGGCTTGCTCGAAATGCACGGACTGACTCCGGCAGACCTGAAGAACGGCTCACGGGGCATCGGCAGTTATTTCAACAAGCTGGCCAACGGGAAACTGAGCGATGACATCCGCAATGCCACCGTGGAGAAGTGCCTGGAGAGCGAGGAAAACTGGACAACCAAAACGTCGGCCCATCGTGATGAAATCCGTTCGCTGGCTGCTTCGGAACTGATACCCTTGTTAGCGGAAGCGGAAAACCGTCGTCCGCAGAACAACTTGCTGCTCAACTCGTGCGACCTTTCGCTGCGTTACCTGAACAACCTGCGTTTGCTGGCGCACATTGACGAGGAGGTACGCTTGCAGAACCAGGCGCACAACCGTTTTCTGCTGTCGGATACCAATGCCTTGCTCCATAGCTTAATCAGGGAGGGAGACGCCTCGTTTGTCTACGAGAAAATCGGTACCACCATCGATACGGTGATGATTGACGAGTTTCAGGATACCTCACGCATGCAGTGGGAGAACTTTCACCTGTTGTTGCAGGAAAGCCTGGCGCAGAAGGAAGGCAGTCTCATCGTGGGCGACATCAAGCAGAGCATCTACCGCTGGCGAAGCGGCGACTGGAAAATTCTGGCGGGACTGGGCAATGACCGGAGTTTCCGCATCAAGGAATGTACGCTCGACACGAACTGGCGAAGTGAGGCGCGCATCATCCGCTTCAACAACGAGTTTTTCACGGCGGCCTGCCAGACACTGAACCGGCGCTATCAGGAGGAACAGGGCATGCCTTGCGCCCAACTGGAACAGGCGTACAGCGACGTGCGGCAGCGTTGTGCCAAGAAGGAGGAGAAGGGATTCGTAAAGGTGACCTTTCTGCAGGATTCCAAGGAGCGGCCTTACACGGAAGCGACCTTGAAGCAGCTGGCCGAGGAAGTGGAACGCCTTACGGCAGAGGGTATCCGCCTCAACGAGATGGCCATTCTGGTGCGAAAGAACCGGAGCATCCCCGACATTGCCGCTTACTTCGACGAACATACCCCCTACCGCATCGTATCCGACGAGGCGTTCCGACTGAGTGCATCGCTGGCAGTGAGCATGCTCATCGACGGACTGCGGTATCTTTCTTCGCCCGACGACCGCATCGCACTGGCACGGCTGGCGGTAGCTTATCAGCAAGGGGTATTGCACAAGGACATCAGCCTCAACACAGTGCTGCTCGACGACTCGTCCCGTTACCTGCCGGCAGCCTTCCAGTTGCAGGCAAACGAACTCCGTTTCATGCCGCTATACGAACTGTTAGAGAAGTTGTTCGTGCTGTTCGACATGCAGCTTATCGAGAAGCAGGATGCATATCTCTGTGCCTTCTATGATGCAGTGACGGAATACCTGCAGAACAACTCGTCGGAGCTAACAGCTTTCATCCGTTTCTGGGATGAGAAACTGAACGCGAAGACCATCCCGTCGGGCGAGATTGACGGCATCCGCATCTTGTCTATCCATAAGTCGAAGGGACTGGAGTATCACACGGTGCTGCTGCCGTTCTGCGACTGGAAGATGGAGAACGAAACGAACAACCATCTGATATGGTGCAGCGTGGCAGGCACGGGAAAGGAAACCGACATTCCGCCGTTCAACCGCCTGGACATCGTACCGGTGAACTATTCAGGTGCCATGGCGGAATCGGTGTATCACGACGATTACCTGGAAGAGAAATTACAGCTCTGGGTGGACAACCTGAATCTGCTTTACGTGGCGTTTACACGCGCCTGCAAGAACCTGATTATTTTCGCCAAAGCGGGACAGAAGGGCACGGTTTCAGAACTGTTGTACAACAGTCTGCCGATCATGCAGGAAGTGGAACTGCCGCTGGCACAGGAGAATCCGGAAGACGATGCAGTGGGCGAATACGGGGAACTCTGCACGGCGCACGATGAGAAGAAGGCGGGCAAATCCAACCGGCTTTCGTCGCCCCGCGAGGGAGTGCCCGTGAAGATGGAAAGCATCGAGACACACATCGAATTCAAGCAGTCAAACCGTTCGGCCGACTTCATTCAGGGTGATGACACGGAGGACACTCGCGGACAGTACATTCGTCAGGGACAGTTGCTGCACCAGGTGTTTGCCCACATCGAAAAGGCGGACGACCTTCCTTCGGCACTGGAACGGCTGAGCTTCGAAGGGGTGTTCGAATCGGATGAGCAGAAGCAGCAAATTCAGGGACTGGCGCACTGGGCCTTGCAGCATCCTTCCGTGAAAGACTGGTTCAGCGGTACGTGGGAGCTTTACAACGAGTGTGCCATTGTCTACACCGACGAGCAGGGACAGATGCAGACACGCCGCCCCGACCGCGTGATGCGGAAAGACGGGCAGGTGGTCGTGGTGGACTTCAAGTTCGGAAAGAAGAACGAAGCTTACCGCGCGCAGGTGCAGGAGTACATGGATTTGCTCACGCAGATGGGCTACACCCACATCCGGGGATTCCTCTGGTATGTGTTTGCTAATGAACTGGAAGAAGTGACGCTTCCAGCCTGAATTTATTTTTTCACAACGATATTTCGACAATGCAATATATGGAAACTTTTTTGAAGCAGGTGGCCGCCGATTTGTACCGGAAGATGAACGGAGACTTCACGAAGGTGGCTGTGGTTTTCCCGAACAAGCGTGCCAGCCTCTTTTTCAATGAATACTTGGCACAGGAATCCGACCGCCCGGTATGGTCGCCGGCCTACGTGAGCATCAGTGAGCTGTTCCGCCAGTCGTCGCAATGGGTGACGGGCGATTCCACCAAATTAGTGTGCGACCTCTACAAGGTGTTCCGTGAAATAACAGGCAGCAAGGAGAGCCTGGACGAATTCTACTTCTGGGGCGAGATGCTCATCAGCGACTTTGACGATGCTGACAAGAACATGGCCGACACCAAAGCGCTGTTCAGCAACTTGAAGGACCTGAACAAGCTGACGGGCGAATATGACTTTCTGGAGGAAGGACAGAAGGAAGCATTAAGTCAGTTTTTCCGTAATTTCTCCATCGAGCAGGTGACGGAACTGAAACGGCGTTTCATCTCATTGTGGGACGTGCTGGGCGACATCTATACGCAATATAAAGAATTGCTCCGCGAGCAGGGCATCGCCTACGAAGGAATGCTCTACCGCGAGGTGACGGAGACCATGGATGTGCAGCAGTTTCCCTACGACAAATATGTGTTCGTGGGATTCAACGTGCTGAATAAGGTGGAACAAACCCTGTTCAGCAAGTTGCACGAGGCAGGAAAGGCCCTGTTCTACTGGGACTATGATACCTTCTACCTGAACAAGCATCCGCACGAGGCAGGCGAGTTTATCCGCCGCAACCTGAAGAATTTCCCCTCGGAATTGCCGCCTTCCCTGTTCGACCACCTGAACCATCCGAAAGAAATTACCTTCATCGAATCGCCTACGGAGAACGGACAGGCACGCTACTTGCCGCAATGGATTCGGGAGAACCTGACGGAGAACGAAAAGGAAACGGCCGTGGTGCTCTGCAACGAGGCCATGCTGCAACCTGTGCTTCACTCACTACCGGATAACGTGCGCCACATCAACATCACCATGGGTTTCCCACTCTCGCAGACACCGGCCTACAGCTTCGTAAAGACGTTGCTGGAACTGCACATTGCGGGCTACAATTCCCGCAGCGGACGTTACCAGTTTGCCGAAGTCATCAGCGTGCTGAAGCATCCGTACACGCAACTGCTTTCCGAAGAAGCCGCTCCGCTGGAAAAGGAACTGACGGAAAAGAACCGCTTCTATCCCCTGCCCTCGGAACTGGAACGGGACGAAGCCTTGTCGCTGCTGTTCAAACCGTGCAGCCACAACCTGGAGCTGTGCAAACGGCTGGCCGACATCTTGAAGCAGGTGGCACAGCTGTATCGCAAGCAGGCAGCCTCCACCAGCGATGCCCTCGACCAGCTCTATCGCGAAGCCTTGTTCAAAAGCTTCACCATGGTCAACCGCTTCCATGCCCTGCTTGAAAGCAAGGACCTGGAGGTACAACCTGCCACCTTCCACCGCCTTCTGGTACGCGTCATGTCGACAGCCAGCATTCCTTTCCACGGAGAGCCGGCCATCGGTATGCAGGTGATGGGGGTACTGGAAACACGTAACCTGGATTTCCGTCATGTTATTCTGCTGTCGGTCAACGAAGGCCAGTTACCCAAGGCGGGTGGTGATGCTTCGTTCATCCCCTATAACCTGCGCAAGGCGTTCGGCATGACGACCATCGACCACAAGATTGCAGTCTATGCCTACTATTTCTACCGTCTGCTGCAACGGGCAGAGAAGGCTACGTTACTCTACAACACGGTGAGCGACGGCATGAACCGGGGAGAGATGTCGCGCTTCATGCTCCAGCTGCTGATTGAGTGGGGTTATTCCGTACAGCGGAAACAACTGGAGGCAGAGCAGTCGCCCATTGCTTCCTCCCCCATCTGCATCCCCAAGTCGCCCGACATCATGAAACGGATGCAAAGCGTATTCGACGTGCGAGTAAATCCGAAAGCCCTTCTTTCCCCGTCAGCCCTGAACTGCTACCTGGACTGTCCGCTGAAGTTTTACTATAAATACGTCGCAGGACTGGCAGCCCCCGAAGAAGTAAGTGCCGAAATCGACTCGGCCAAATTCGGAAGCATCTTTCACTACGCCGCCGAACACATCTACAAGGAACTCACGGCACACGGAAAAGTCATCAACAAAGACACCTTGGAAACCCTGCTCCAGGAAGAAGTGAAACTGCAGAATTACGTGGACAACGGGTTCAAGGAGCTGTTCTTCCACCTCCCTGCCGACGAGCGTCCAGAGTACAACGGAGTACAACTCATCAACTCCGCCGTGATTCTGCGCTATATCCAGCAGCTGCTTCGCAACGACCTGCGCCACGCTCCCTTTACCTTCGTAGGCTCCGAACAACGGGTCATGGAGGACGTAGAGATACAGACACCCAAGGGAGCCATCCGCTCGCGCATGGGAGGTATCATCGACCGCATGGACAGCAAGGACAACGTGCTCCGCATTGTGGACTACAAGACGGGAGGCAAGGCTGACACCCCGCCCAGCGTAGAATCACTGTTCACGCCCGGCCCCAAACGTTCCAATTATGTGTTCCAGACTTTCCTGTATGCGGCTATCGTGTGCCGGAAACTGCGTGAACAAAACGATGACCGGAAGGTTGCTCCTGCCCTGCTCTACATTCACCGCGCTGCGGCAGAAGATTACTCACCCGTCATCCAGCTCAAGGAATCGTACAACAAAACTACTCCCGTGGAAGACTTTTCATTGCTGGAAGAAGAGTTCAGAACCCGCCTACAGGCACTTCTGGAGGAGATTTTCAATCCTGACCTGAGTTTCAGTCAGACGGAAGAGGAAGACCGGTGTACTTATTGTGATTTCAAGGAAATATGTAAACGATAGAAACAGAATCAAAACAAGTGTTAAAAACACATTTTTCTCTGAACAATCCAAGTGAACCGGATGTTATAAAGATGTTTTTCATAGTAATAGATAAGAACAGCATCGGTATTTGTGAAAATATCAGCTGTAAGGACAAAAGCGTTTGTTCTTTAAAAAATAAGAGAGGCTGCATTTCCCCGGCAGCCTCTCTTATTTTTTTATCCTCTACACAAATGTTTTTTATTCCTGATAATCATAATACCACCAGTAGGTATCGCCGAATTCGCGACGCATACGGTTGCGCTCTTCCAGCGGGGAACCTTCTTTCTGCTGCAAGGTCTGGTAAGCCTTGAAACGATTTAAAGTCAGACTGTCTGCACGCGAAGATACGGTATCATTCCGCTGGACATGATACATTACCAGTGCTTCCCGGTAATAACGCGGCAAGGTATCTTCCGGTAAATAGAAATCGGGAACGGCCTGTGCGAAACTGTCCAGTTTCTTTTCAAGCAGCAAAGCAGAAAGGTAATAGTCCAGTGAGGTATATTTTCCGGTTCCCTTGTAGCAGATGTTCCGCAGGAATACCATGCGGTCTTCTCCCATATATGGACGTGCTCCCAACAGATAATAAATGGAATCATTCGTATAACGGAGCGTGTGCAGGGAATCCGTTTCAAAGAACAAACCGTCGGAACGGTAATACTGCGGATAAGCAAACAACTTGTCGCCCATCTTTCCCAAGCGAGACAAAGCCACGGCACGATAGGCGGTCAGCGTACGGCTGGCCTCCAATGATTTTTCTCCTACATGTAACACCTTGTCATACTCCCCGGCACGCAGATAATGTTCCGCCTCCAGCTCATGATGAAACTGCCGGTTGGTACTGCCCACACACACCGTCAGCAGACACAATCCCAACAAGATAGCCAGGTTACTGTTGACCAGCCCCCAGAGACTTCCTTCGTAATTCAGCTGTACCCGGAAAACTCCACGCAGCCAGTAGCCGATTCCCACGAACAGCAACACCAGCAAAGGCAACAGCCAGGTCCACGGAGTATGGTAGTCGGAGATATATACTCCACGCCCCACATCCGTCAGGGCACAAAGCACTAAAAAGGACGGCACATACGCCAGGGCACGCACCCTTCCCTTCAGTCCCATCAGACTGTTTACCCCCCAGCGCAGCAACAGCAGAATCAGCGTAATGACCAGCGCGCTGGCCATCGGAGCAAAAGTCGTCTTTCCATGTGCCAGCGAGAAATGAAGGGCTTCCAGCACATCGCGCTGGAACACATAAAGATATACAAAACTAAACAGAGAAAAAAGAAGACCGCATACAGCAATCATGATGCGTGCAGTCTTCTTATAAAATGCATTTGTGTAATCACTCATACAATATCAAATCAATCTTTCACTCGTTTTAATACAACTGCAGAACGGGCCGGCACATACAGTTTCAGCCATTCTTTCTTATCTTTTGCATAAAGCGGGTCGGCACAGGTGAAGTGGCGAAGACTGTCGTCTGAGAAGCCGAATCCACCAAACTGCTTGTTGTCTGTGTTCAGAACCACATCGTAGGCACCTCTCGGTACGAGGAAGCCATAATCGGTAAACGAACGGGTCGGGTTGAAGTTGAACACAAACACCAAATCCTTGCGGCGGTATGCCAGAATCTGGTCACCGTCGTTATGCCATACCTCGATGACATCCGATTTCTGGATATTCTTCACGCTGCGAATCAGCTTGACCATCGCCTCATCGAAGTCGCCCAGGTAATGATAGCACAAGTCCGGATTATCAACCAGGTTCCACTGACGGCGTGCATACTTGTATGACCATCCGTTACCTTCGCGCGGGAAGTCAATCCATTCCGGATGACCGAACTCATTACCCATGAAGTTCAGGTAACCTCCGTTGATGGTAGAAGCCGTGAGCAGACGAATCATCTTGTGCAGGGCAATGCCTCGTTCCACCACTCCATTCTCGTCGCCAATCTTGAAGTGCCAGTACATGTCGGCATCAATCAGACGGAAGATGATGGTCTTGTCACCCACCAGTGCCTGGTCGTGGCTTTCGCAGTAAGAGATAGTCTTTTCATCCTTGCGGCGGTTGGTCACTTCCCAGAACAGGCTGGACGGTTTCCAATCCTCATCGCGACGTTCCTTGATAATCTTAATCCAGTAGTCAGGAATGTTCATGGCCATACGGTAGTCGAAGCCGTAACCTCCGTCTTCGAACGGAGCAGCCAGTCCCGGCATACCCGATACTTCCTCGGCAATGGTAATGGCCTTCGGATTCACTTCATGAATCAGCCGGTTGGCCAGCGTCAGGTAACAGATGGCATTGTCATCCTGATGACCGTTGAAATAGTCACCATAGTTGCAGAAGGCCTCACCCAGTCCGTGACTGTAATAAAGCATAGAAGTCACTCCATCGAAACGGAAGCCGTCGAAATGGAACTCTTCCAGCCAGTACTTACAGTTGGACAACAGGAAGTGAATCACCTCATTCTTGCCATAGTCAAAGCAGAGCGAATCCCATGCCGGATGCTCACGACGTCCGCCCTGATAAAAATACTGGCAAGGATCACCGGCAAAGTTGCCCAATCCTTCCACCTCGTTCTTCACGGCGTGTGAGTGTACAATATCCATAATCACGGCAATGTTCATCTGGTGTGCCGTGTCGATAAGCTGTTTCAGTTCTTCCGGTGTACCGAAGCGTGAAGAAGGAGCAAAGAAGCTGGATACGTGATAGCCGAAACTTCCGTAATAAGGATGTTCCTGAATGGCCATAATCTGAATACAGTTGTATCCGTCCTTCGCAATTCGCGGCAGTACATTCTCACGGAATTCATTGTACGTACCAACCTTTTCCGCATCCTGCCCCATACCGATGTGGCATTCGTAAATCATCAGCGGAGCCACATTAGGCGTAAAGGTCTTTTTCTTGAACTTATACGGTTTCTCCGGATTCCATACCTGCGCACTGAAAATCTTGGTCTGTTCATCCTGCACTACGCGGGTAGCCCATGCCGGAATACGTTCGCCACATCCGCCTTCCCAGTACACTTTCAGCTTGTACAAGTCGCCGTGCTTCATGGCCTTTTCCGGCAGATTGATTTCCCAGTTACCCGTCTTACGCACACGTTTCATGCGGAAAGCCGGTTTCTCCTGCCAGTCGTTGAAATCGCCCACCAGGTAGATTTCCGTCGCATTCGGCGCCCATTCACGGAAGGTCCATCCCTTGTCAGTGCGGTGCAGACCAAAATACATGTGTCCGGTAGCAAAATCCGACAATGTCTTCTTTCCTACCAGTTCCTTTTCTTTTTCCACCACATGCTGATGACGGCCGTTGATAGCATCGGCGTATGGTTCCAGCCACGGATCATTTTTTATGATATTCAATACCTTGTCCATAGTATTAGTAATTAGAAATTATTTGACACGTACTTTTACAATCACTTTTCTCACTCCGTCGGGAGTTACGCCCGGTGCATGTGCATCTTCCGGGAAGAAAATAGCAAACATACCCGGCTTTACGGTCAGGTAGTCAGTAGCCAGTCCTTCATAGAAGGTAATATCTTTTTCTGCATTGTAAGCTGCTTCAGGCAAATCCGTACGCGGCATATAGCCCATTACTTCCACCCCCGACAATGGAATCTGGATGTCGATGAAATCATTGTGTGTTTCCAGACGCGCTTCTTCCTTTGTCTTCGGACGTGCATCTGCAAAATTCACCATCAGTTCACCTTCCTTCAGCACTACCTTCCCCACTTCGTGTGCCTGCAAGTCAGTTGCCTTCAGGAAAGCTACAGCCTCTGCAAACAAAGGATTCAGTGACACATATTTTTCCAAATTTTCCAATTTGTCAATAACCATATTCTTTCAGTTTTAAATCGTTAATATTTTATTCAAACTCATCTATCGTTTCATTTGTAAAATCGGCAAAGCGTTTCAGCTGGCGAAACACGTCGATAATCCGTTCCATAAAGTCCGGACGGGAAAAGAACTCATCTTCCACCCGGCAGGCCACCGTAAAATCCTTGCAACGGATGTACTGCGGATAAGGAAAATCCTTCGGAAATCCCTTGGGCACCGTCTTCAGATGCGACTCGCCTACCACCGGAAAATACTGCTTGAAAGCCGGATCTTCCACGATGGCACGATACTCATCAATGCGGTCGCACACCGACTGACGCACCGCCCGCAACATATCGGCAGGCATGCACCAACTTCCTCCGGCCAGCATACAGTTGCCCGGTTCCAGATGAAGATAATAACCACAGTGATTGGATTTCTTTCCCCTTGCATTGATATACCCTCCGATGTGGGTCTTATAAGGAGACTTGTCGGAAGAAAAACGGACATCCCGGTAGATGCGATACGTGCAGTCACGCGGAAGGACGTGCGCCACACTTTCATCCCATGGCGAAAGGCGGGCAATCACCCCTGCCAGCAACTCCTCGAAGTCTGCCTGCACACTCAAATATTCCGCTTTATGTTCCTGAAACCACTCCCGGTTGTTGTTTGCCGCCAGTACTTTCAGGAAATCCAATATGCCCGGTATATCCATATTCTTTACTTTTGAGTCACACAAACTTACGAAATTAATTCTTATCTGTCGAATAAAACGATATTTTTTTACATTATCCCAGCAGATTCAACAGAAAATCGTGCACCTTTCCGTTGGAAGCCACCACTTCGCGGCCGGAATAGCATGAATCACCCCCGGAAAAGTCGGTCACCCTTCCTCCGGCATTCTGTACCAGCAGGATACCTGCCGCCACATCCCACGGACAAGTGAAGGCTTCGGCACGTGCTTCAAAACGCCCGTCAGCCACGTAACACATCTCGGCAGCCGCCGCACCGACCACCCGAATGCCTGCCACATGCCCGTAGCAGCCTTCTATCAGGCGGTTGAATACCGGCTTGTAAGCCTCCGTTTCGTACGGAAGACCGAAAGCCATAAAAGCCTCATCGGGTACAGCTACCTGCGACACCCGAATCTGTCGGTCATTACAATAAGCAGGCGCCCCCTTGTAAGTCCAGAAACACTCGTCGCGGCACACTTCATAAACCACTCCCAGCAAAATTTCCTCACGGTTACGCAAGGCAATGCTCACACAATAAGGTGCATGGTTATGAATGAAGTTGGTCGTACCGTCCAGCGGGTCCACCAGCCAGCAATACTCCTCGTCGGTGTGAGTTCCGCTCCCCTCTTCAGCAATAAAACCTGCCTCGGGAAGCAACTCCCGCAGACAGGCTACTATTCTTCGTTCCGATTCCTTGTCGACATACGACACATAATCGTGTGCGTGCTTCTTCTCAATCCGCTCACGGCTGAACTTCTTCCGCTCCTCACGGATAAAAGCCCCCGTAGCGACAGCCAGTTCACGCACCTTCAAAGTCAGTTCGGATAATTCCATCATTATTTTTTCTCCTCCAATAAACGTCCGTATCTGAAAGTCCCTTTCCGGACAATATTTCCGTTGGCATCCATCTCTACGAATGGACCGTCTTTCTTTCCCTGCTTGAAGAAGCCCTCAAAGCGAGTGCCGTCCTTTTCAATCAGCACACCTTTTCCTTCTTCCTTTCCACGTACAAAGGAACCTGTATAGACAGAGCCGTCGGCCATGTGAAGCACTCCTTCTCCCTCGGCCATATTGTTCTTCCACTGACCTTCGTATTCATCACCGTTAGCCCACTTGTATTTTCCGGTACCCGAGCGTTGGTTCTTCGACCATTGCCCATCGTACACCGCTCCGTTGGCCCAGGTGAACGTGCCTTGTCCCTCCTGCTGTCCGTTCAGGAAATGACCTACGTATTTGTCACCGTTCGGATACGTATAGATACCCCTTCCCGTGCGTTCGCCGTTGGCATAATCCCCCTCATAGCGTTCGCCGTTCTGAAAATAATAGATACCCTTTCCATCCTGCACATCATCTTTCCAGTCGCCCACGTACTTGTCGCCATTGGTATAGTAGAAAGTACCCTTTCCGTGACGCATGCCGTCCTTCCAGTCGCCTTCATACTTCGACTTATCCTCCCACACCATGGTGCCCTTCCCGTTCTTCAGGTCGTTCTTCCATTCGCCGGTGTAGACCGCTCCGCCTTTCCAGGTATAAGTACCCTGTCCGTTGCGCTTGTCATGATGCCAGGTTCCAGTATATAAGTCCCCGTTATAATAGGTCATCGTACCCTCACCCTCCTGGTAGTCAGTGTACCACATCCCGTCGTAACGGTTGTTGTTCATGAAATAATACGTTCCCTTGCCGTGCTGCTGGTCTTCGTACCACTCTCCCACGTACTTTTCTCCGTCGCTGAAAGTGTAGGTACCTTCACCCTGGCGTTTACCCTTCACATATTCACCTTCGTACACGTCGCCATTACGGAACACCGTCTTTCCCTTTCCGTTCGGGCGGCGTCCTTTCAGTTCGCCGGTATATTCCGAACCATCCTTAAACTGGTAGTATCCCAATGACAACTGGGCCGAAGCCGATACCGAGCTGAATGCCAGCAAGGCAAATAAAAATAATGTATGTTTGTTCTTTCTCACGTTCTTAGTCTCTTTTTTAATTCCGCTCAAAAATAGTCTTTTTACTTTTGCACGAGCCGGAAGGTTTATACTTTTTTCCCTGCCACTACCTCTATTAAGTTTTCTTTGCAGAAATAGCGCTGAGCCAGCGAAAGCAGTTCGTCGGACGTCACCTCACGGATGGCAGCCAGCGACGCATCAAAAAAGTCGGGCTTCAATCCGGCCGTTTCGATGAATATCCAGGCATCCGAAAGCGAGAATGCCCCCTCGTACGAACGGCACATATCGCCCAGCATGTAGTTGCGCACCATCTCCAGTTCTTCTGCCGGCACCTTATCCTGACGCAGACGGTCCATTTCATGATACACTTCCGTGATGACAGACTCCATGTATTCATTGGCCGCCTCCGTACTCACCACCAGCAGACTCGTGCCCGGATAAGACACCAGTCCGGCCCCGATGCCGTAGGTATATCCCTTATCCTCACGGATGTTCGACATCAGACGACTGCCGAAATACCCTCCGAACAGCGTAACCAGCACACGCAGTTTCAGGTAATCAGGATGCTTGCGGTCGAGCGAGAAACCACCCATGCGGAGTGAACTCTGCAAGGCATCCTCCTTCTCCACGTGAACCCGTTTGCGGGCATCCTTCACAATGTCCCACGTGCGTTCCACCTTCTCTGTCGTACAACTTCCCCAGGGCGCTTCTCCCCAGTGACGTTCGATGCAGCGCACCACCTCGGGCGTTACCTTACCCGACACGTACATGGAGCAGTTGCCCGAATGATAGTGGCGGTGATAGAAATTCTTCAGTGCCTCCACCTGAATGCGTTCATAATCATCCAGTTCGGCATAGCGTCCCAACGGATGCGAAGTACCGAAAAGCGAACGGTTCAGCTGTTTGCGAGCCAGTACATCCACCCGCTGGTTGTTCACCAGGAACTGCTGGCGGTTGATGTCGCAGATAATGCGGAACTGCTCTTCCGGAAACACAGACTCCTTCACCAGTCCGGCCACAATCTCCATGGTGCGGTCAAGGTGTTTCGTCAGTGTATACAGTGTCACAAATCCACAGTTCACAGAAGAAGAAAGGTCGAGCCACGCCCCGTAATAATCCAGCCGTTCGGCAATCTCGCCCGATGTCATGCGCACCGTTCCCTCACGCAGCATACGGTTGGTAAACACGGCCTGAAGCGGCTGCGACTGGTCGAGCTGTCCGCTCCGCACCAGCAAGTCGAAACGAATCACGTCCTCGTTTCCGGCCGAAAGCACATACAGCGGCATGCCGTTCTTCATACGGTGCAACTCCGGCTGCAAGATGGAGAAATGCTCCAGCTGACGGATGGCAGGCGCCACGCTACGGTCGAGCTGCGTCATAGTGCCTCCTGCTGATTACGCAGAAACTCTTCGGCCCGTGCCAGATCCTGCGGTGTGTCAATACCAATGGTCTCCACTTCGCTGATGCCCACCTTGATGGAATAGCCGTTCTCCAGCCAACGCAACTGCTCCAGCGATTCAGCCAGTTCGAGCGACGACTGCGGAAGAGATGTAATCTCCTTCAACACCGGAGCGCGGTAGGCATAAAGTCCGATATGTTTATAATACGTATGTCCAGCCAGCCACTCCTTCTTGTCGCGGTTACGCTGGTAAGGAATGATGGAACGGCTGAAGTAGAGCGCCTTCATCTCCTTGTTCACCACCACCTTGGGCGAGTTCACGTTTTCCAGCGCATCAAATCCGTCGGCAGGCGTAAACGGTTTCACAAGTGTGGCAATCTGTGTTGACGCATCGTCAAAACAAGCCTTTACGGCTTCCAGCTGCGAACACTGGATAAACGGTTCGTCGCCCTGAATGTTCACCACCACGTCATAGCCGCTGCCCACCTTGCAGTAAGCCTCGTAGCAACGGTCGGTACCGCTCTTATGATCGACCGACGTCATTACCACCTTTCCACCGAAGGCCTTTACAGCCGCTTCGATGCGTTCGTCATCGGTAGCCACGTAAGCTTCGTCCAGCACACCGGCCACTTGTTCATAAACTCTTTGTATCACGGGTTTGCCTCCCAGTAGTGCCAATGGTTTGGCGGGGAAGCGTGTAGATGCATATCTTGCAGGAATAATTCCAATAAATTTCATGGTTATTGTATTTGGGTTATGCTTCGCAAATGTACGAATAAAAAGTGATAAACAGAAAAATGAACTTGCTATTCAGATTTTTCAATGATTGTCTTTATCCATTCCGCAAACCGCGGACATTTCTCCAAGATGGATTTTATCCCGATTTCCAATGCTATCAGGTTTCCTTCCAGCACTTTGTTGTAGTCAGACTTTATAGCCAGCAACCTTTTAGAGGGGGGCCCTTCAGGAGAGGTATTGATGTCTTCGGGGTTGTCGTAGGATGAAATGATGGAAGCTGTCTTTGCTGCGAGTTCTTCCGAAAAATAGTACTCAAAACCTTTGTTACTGGAAAACAGCAGAGCCTCAAACTCGTGCAACTGTATGTAAGAGAAAAAACGACGGTCGTCTATAGCCTCATCGATTGCCGTTTCCAACGACTGTATTTGCTCTATTTTGTCCGGCTTCTTCATGCAGTCCTCATAATGGGGCATGTCGTGGGGAAGTCTGAAAAAATCAATAAAGGTAGTTACGATATAATCGCTTTTTTCGGACATCAGAAGAGGCTTGATCGTGTTTGCCAGATGTGAGTAGCTCACCATTCCTCCCCGTCCTGTCCTGCTTGTCCGAATCAAGACAGGCGTAACGCTCAATATACCAGATTCTTGCAAATAGGGAGAAATGACAGAGTTGACAAACTCTTGCTCCGTCTGTCCTTCAACGACAATATACACACGTTTCATAACTGTCCTCCTATCATGTTTTTCTCCCACAAATCACTGAGAGACAATTCGTAATCATCCATCCATTTTTCCAGTTCTTCCCGTTCCAGATGACGAAAAACCGATTGGTTGTCTGCCCTGTCCACTACAATAATGTCTTCCACCTCAAAGCAATTGACCAGATTGGTGGACTGAGTAGACAAAATAATCTGGCTTTTGAGCGAAGCCTGCTTGACAAGTTGGGCCAGTTTATTGATAGCGGCTGGATGCAAACCCAATTCAGGTTCATCAATAATTATCACTTCCGGCATCTTGGACTGCAACAGTAAGGTTGTAAGGGCTATGAAACGTAAAGTACCGTCCGAAAAACTATAACCATCGAGGTACATATCTGTATCCCTCTCTTCCCATTCCAGACGAATTCTTTCCTTGTTGTTGGCATCCGGACGGAGCTTGAAACCCTTGAAATAAGGAGCAATAGAACGTATCACACCCTCTATCAAGCGGAATGTCTTTTCATCGTTCAGCATCAATGAATACAGGTAAGCGGCAAGATTGGAGCCGTTATCACGCAAATATTCGTTGTCGTTAATCGGACAATCCCCACGCATGGGAGAAGTGGCACTGGTATCGTGAAAATGATAGACTGTAAAGCTACCTAAATACTTTCTCAAGTAAGCAGCCCTCCATCTTTTATTATCCTTCAAAGAGGATTCTTCTACGGCAGAATCCCAAATCGTTCTGTTCCACTGTGAGTAATCCTTTTCTGGCTTATGACAGTTATTAAAAAAATCTCCCGTTTTTTCAATATAGCCTTTGTTCGATTGCGATGGTTTAATCTCAAAGAAAAAAGCATTTGTATTGTCAAAATCAATCAATCCCCGGATAGACGGCGATACTTTTCTTCCCTGACGCAGCAAGTTATCAATCCCCCCTTTAGACAAGGTATAACTGCCAAAGCGTTGCTCATATATTGCCTTGGTCAATTCAAAGAATGAAATGAAATTACTTTTTCCAGCTCCGTTTGAACCGATTAACACATTCAGCCGATTCAAAGGCAGCGACAAGTCTTTAATGGACTTGTAATTCTCAATCAAAACTTGCTCTATCATATTCTATCTTCAATTCCGCTTTACCATAAACATGCACTTTCTTTACCGGTTTTCTGTACATTTCCAGTTAAGGCTGTACCTGCGCATGCGCTTCTATCCTTCATCCTGATTCAGATAGTTACGTAATATGCAAAATTAGAAAACTTTCTCAAAAGCCTTACAACAATCACTCTTTTTATTGAAAACGCACAACCAAATTCAGTACTTCCAAAACTTTTTTCTTCAAGTAATAATGACCCATAAAAAACACAAGTGCATTCAAAACAAAACGCCTTTGCGTTTTAGATCAAACGCAAGTACGTTTTAAGTAAAACGCAAGGGCGTTTCATCTTAAACGTAAGGGCGTTTTAGTCCAAACACAAAGGCGTTTTACAGAGGATTTTTACACCTCTGAAAATCAACTAATTACATTTTCTTAAATTTTACGGATAACCCAGTATCCTCCCACTACCTGCAAAAGCATTCCGGGAATACCGATGCGGAAATCCTGCAAGGCGGTGAACAAACCGCCGGAAAACGCCCACTCACCTAACGTACCAGCCAGCTGATAAAACAGTACCACGGCCAGCAGCAACGACAAGGTGACTTTCTGAAAGCGGGCTGCCACCAGACCGGCACCCACAGCCAACAGCACGGATTTCAGCAGGATGGCAGGTAGCACGGCAGGTGCAGGCATGCCGAACCACCATGAGTTGAGCAGCGGCGAGAGTACGGCCGTCAGCAATCCGGCCTTCCAGCCGTATTTATAGGCTCCTACCAGTGTGAAGAAATAAATGGGCAGCCAGGTGACTCCTCCCTGCGGCACCAGGTGGAAAAGCTGGGGCAGGACAATGTTTCCGGCCACAAACAGCAGGGCGGTGACGTAGGTCTTCACGCGACTGTATCCCAATGTGTAAAGTTTTACGGTTGTTTCCATGTGTATTCGTTATTTTTCTGAGATTGTTTTTTCTTTTTCTCCGGCTTCCCTCATGCGGCGTACAAAGTCTTCAATCACGGGATAGAGTTCCACGGGATTGTCCGACACGTCGCAAAGGGTTTCCAGCGGACACCGTCCTGTGCGGGTGCGGTTGATGATGCAGGGCACTTCTTCGACATACGCCACTTCTACCCCTCCCTTCCGGAGCAAGGCGAGTGCAGGGGTGCTGACTACCCGGGTCCATACGCGGGACACACCGCCCAATACCATCAAGGCGGCTGCTCCCTTTCCGATGACTTTATCGGCCAGCCAGGCTCCTTTCAGGAAGGCGCGGTCTGTGGCGTACAAGTCGTACAGGTCGGCCACGCCCCGACGGGAGAACGTGCGGGTTTCTTCGCCCTGACGCACCACGCAGGAATAGTTTCCTTCGTTCAGCAAGCGTATCAGTTCGTCCATCACAGTGTTTCCTGTTTCAGTTGTTCCACGTAAGCATCAATGCGGTGAAGCTCCTTCGGAATGTCGATGGACTGCGGGCAGTGCGGATTACATTGTCCGCAACCGATACAGTGACTGGCCTGACGGAGTTTCGGCACGCTGCGGTCGTAACCCACTAAGAAGGCACGGCGGGCCTTTGCGTAATTCTCGTCCATGCGGTCTTTCGGCATGTTGCCCTCGTTCACGCACTTGTTGTAATGTACCAGCACACCGGGGATGTCGATGCCATACGGGCAGGGCATGCAGTATTTACAGTCGTTGCAGGGCACGGTGGGATATTTCTGCATCAGGTCGGCCGTATCGAGCAGGAACTGGTTTTCCTCGTCGGTAAGCGGCACCAGCGGAGAATACGTGCGGAGATTGTCTTGCAGATGCTCCATGTAGGTCATGCCACTGAGCACGGTAAGCACCTTTTCCGGTGTACCGGCAAAGCGGAAGGCCCACGATGCCACACTGCCTTCGGGATTGCGTTCTTTCAGGCGGCTGAAGATGTGGTCGGGAATGTTCGACAGGCGTCCGCCTAACAGCGGTTCCATCACCACTACCGGAATGTTCTTGCTGCTCACCTGCTCGTACAGGTAGTCGGCATTCACGTTACGTCCCGATGCGTGCTGCCAGTCGGAATAGTTCAACTGAATCTGCACGAAGTCCCAGTGTACCTGGTCGTGCATGGCCAGTGCCCGGTCGAATTCCTCTTTTGTGCCGTGGAACGACCAGCCCAGGCGGCGGATACGTCCGGCTTCACGCTCCTTGAGCAGGAAGTCGAGCAGACCGTTGTCAAGGAAACGGCCCTGCAAACCGCTTTTTCCGGGAGCACCTAACATGTGCAGCAGGTAATAGTCGATGTAGTCCACCTGCAGGTTCTTCAGCGAGTTGTGGTACATCTTTACTCCGAAATCATAGTCGGAATTGGAGAAGTTCGACATTTTGGTGGCCACGAAGAACTTGTCGCGCGGATGACGCTTCAAGGCGATACCCGTCGACTTTTCCGACCAGCCCTGCACATAGACCGGAGCCGTGTCGAAATAGTTCACGCCATGTTCGATGGCATAATCCACCAGCCGGTTCACTTCTTCCTGATCGATGACGTTACCGTCGCCACCCGGTGCCGGAAGTGTAGGCCAGCGCATGCAACCATACCCCAGCAGCGACACCTTATCCTCGTTGGGAGGGAACTGGCGGTAAGTCATCTTGCCGACGGGCACTTCCGTAGTGCTTTCGCCAGCTTTTTTCTTGTCGGGCGTACAACCGTAGAAAGCCGCTGTGGCTCCCACCGTACTGATGCCGACTATTTTAAGGAAATCTCTTCGATTCATCTGTTTTTTCTCGTCCATTCTCTTTCTATATATAAAGGTAAGACAATCCGATTAAAGTACACGATGGCGTTCATGGCCTTCCACGTAGATGGCACTCAGCGGACGGGCCGGACACAGGTTCTCGCAGGCTCCGCAACCGATGCAGCGTGCTTCGTTCACTGCCGGAATCTTCAGTGAATCGGGGTTCGACGGGTCGGACGGAACCATGGTGATGGCGTTCACCGGACAATGGCGGGCGCAGTTGCCGCACTCCTGCTTGTCGGTAAGCGGAATACACAAATCTTTTACCCACACGGCATGGCCTATCTGGATAGAAGACTTCTCTGCCTTGTCAATTTTCAGGATGGCTCCGGCGGGACATACTTCGGAACAGCGCGTACACTCCGGACGGCAGTAGCCGCGTTCGTACGACATGTAAGGCTGCATGAAAGTATCCAGCGAATGAGAAGGACGGAGCACTTCGTTCGGACAAGCCGACACGCACAGCTGGCAGGCCGTGCAATGCGACTGCAGATGGCGGAGTCCGCGTGCGCCCGGAGGCACAATCGGAGTTTGGCGTACCGGCTCTTTCTTGTCCACGATGTCGGCCAGTCCGCCGTCCATCTTGATGGCCTCGGCCTTCTTGGCTACCTGTGCTTTCAGTACCGAACCGGCCAGCAGCAAGGAACCGGCCAGGAACTCGCGTCGTCCGGCGGTACGGTCGGCTGTTTCCGGTGCCGGAGCTTCTGCCTTTTCCGCTTTCTTTCCGTAGGCAAACCGATAGCCGATAGCTCCCTTATGGCATTTGTCCAGACAGTCCATGCAAGCCACACAGCGGCTGCCGTCTATCGCATGGTTCTTCACATCGATGCAGGCGGCCTTGCAGTTGCGGGCGCAAAGCGTACAGCCGTTGCATTTCTCCTTGTCAATCGTGATGCGGAACAAGGCAAAGCGGGAGAAGAATCCCAGCACGGTGCCCACCGGACAGATGGTATTACAATAGGTACGTCCGTTGCGTGCCGCCAGTACCACTACCAGTACCAGCATGACCGCTGCCACTATCAGCACCGGCAGACTCTTGAGCCAGACATCCACCGAATAGAAGGCATAGCTGTCCATGCGCTCGGCCATAGAAGCCAGCAGATTGTTTCCCCACATCCACAAAGGCTGCAGGAAGCTGTGTGCCGCACGGCCGTACACGGCATACGGGTCGAGCAAGGCTACCAGGGCATGCACACCCAACAGCATCGCCAGCACAAACACTGCCAGCACACCGTAGCGCAGCCAGCTTTTCGGCTTGGAATACGTGTAGGGCATCTTCTTGCGTCCCCGGCCTAGACGGGCCACCACGTCCTGAAACACGCCCAGCGGACAAATGACCGAACAGTACACCCTGCCCGCTATCAGCGTGAGCAATATCAAACACACGATTACTCCGGCATTCAGTGCCAACAGAGCCGGAAGGAACTGAATCTTCGCCATCCAGCCGAGCCATGCATGAAGCACGCCCGTGAAATCGACGAACAACAGCGTCACGAATACCAGGCACAGCATCCCCAGCGTGAGCCTGAGTTTTCTCAACATATTCACAGTAAAAGCAATTTTAGTTAGTTATTATATTCTTTCTATCACGTTTTCGTGGTAAATCCTCACAAAAATAAAAGGAATTGTGTTTCGAAGAGTCTTTTTGCGCAGTTTTTTATCCCAAACAGTATAAATATTCGATTAACTTACGCATAAAGGGCCTTTTTGCAGCATTTATGCAGAAAAAATGTCATAAATATTGATTATCTGAATTACAAATTCTAATTTTGCTCCACTATTACCTAACAAAAGAACAGCAGTTACAACAATGACATACGCATTTATTACGGCAGCCGAAGCCGCTGCCACCATTCATCATGGGGATACCGTCGGCATCGGCGGTTTTTCATCGGTAGGTACACCGAAAGCCGTGCCGGAAGCACTGGCTGCCTACGCAGAAGCACAGCATGCACAGGGAAAAGAATTCAAGGTAGGCCTTATCACAGGCGGTGCCACGGGCTGTCAGGTGGACAGCGCGCTGGTCAAGGCGCACGCCGTATCGTTCCGTACGCCTTTCCAGTCGAACAAGGACATGCGCGAATCCATCAACCAGCACGAGGTACAGTACTTTGACCTCCATCTGTCGCAAATCGGACAGGACGTGCGCTACGGTTTTCTGGGGAAAATCCACGTAGCCATCGTAGAAGCTTCCGACCTGACGGACGACGGAGAAATCATCCTGAGCACTTCCGTAGGTATCTCACCTACCCTGCTCCAGGTGGCCGAACGGGTTATCATCGAGCTGAATGAGGCGCATACGGGAAAACTTACCGGCATGCACGACATCTATATTCCGGCCAACCCGCCTTACCGGACAGAGATTCCAGTGTATCATGTGAACGACCGCGCCGGACACATCAGCGTGAAAATCGACCCGAAAAAGATTACGGGAGTGGTACGCACGAATGCCCGCGACCACATCGCGGCCTTTACACCGCAAAATGAAACAACCCTGCAAATCGGACATAACGTGGCTGCCTTCCTGCTGCGCGAATGGAAGAACGGGGCCATCCCCAAGGAGTTCCTGCCCCTGCAGTCGGGTGTGGGCAACATTGCCAATGCCGTACTGGGTGCACTGGGTGACGACCCGAACCTTCCAGCTTTCTCCATGTTTACGGAGGTGATACAGAACTCCGTCATCGACCTGATGATGAAAGACCGTATCCGCTTTGCTACCGGCAGCTCACTCACCTTGTCAGAAGACCGTCTGGACACGATGTACGAGCACATCGACGACTTCCGCGAACGCATCCTGCTGCGCCCGCAGGAAATCACCAACCACCCGGAGATGATTCGCCGCCTGGGTATCATTGCGGTAAACACGGCCCTTGAAGCAGACATTTTCGGCAACGTGAACAGCACGCATGTATCGGGCAGCAAGATAATGAATGGAATTGGAGGCTCGGGAGATTTTGCCAGAAACGCATATTTGTCTATCTTTACCACCCCGTCGGTGGCCAAGGACGGACTGATTTCGTCCATCGTGCCCCAAGTATCCCACGTGGACAGTACGGAACACGACGTACGCATCCTCGTGACGGAACAGGGCGTGGCCGACTTGCGTGGCAAATCGCCTTCGCAACGTGCCCGCTGCATCATTGAAAACTGTGCGCATCCGGACTACAAGCAACTGCTGTGGGACTACCTGAAACTTTCGGAAGGAAAGTCCTGCCACACGCCGATGTCGCTGCGCAACGCCTTCAAGATGCATATAGCGTACGCCGAGACGGGTGACATGCGAAACACCCAATTTGAATCATAAGAATGGAAAAATTCGACATACACATCCTGGGATGCGGTTCAGCCCTGCCCACTACCCGCCATCAGGCAACCTCGCAGGTGCTCAACATCCGCGAGAAGCTGTTCATGATTGACTGCGGCGAAGGGGCACAGGTGCAGCTCCGCCGCGCCAAGCTGAAGTTCAGCCGGCTGAACCACATCTTCATTTCTCACCTCCACGGCGACCATTGCTTCGGCCTGATGGGACTGATTTCTACCTTCGGCATGCTGGAACATACCGCCGACCTCCACATTCATGCCCATGCCGACCTGCAACGCCTGCTGGAGCCTCAACTGGAATTCTTCTGCAAGGGAATGCCCTATCAGGTGGTGTTCCACCCCTTCAACCCCGGCGAACGTACGGTCATTTACGACGACCGTTCCGTCAGCGTGGAAACCATTCCTCTGCGTCATCGTCTGCCCACCTGCGGTTTTCTCTTCCGCGAGAAGCCGACACCCAACCACATCCGGCGCGACATGATTGACTTCTACGGCATTCCCATCTGCATGATGAACCGCATCAAGAACGGCGAGGACTACACACTGGAAGACGGCAGGGTGATTCCCAACTCAGAACTGACCACTCCCTCCGACCCTCCCCGCGCGTATGCCTATTGCTCGGATACGGTCTACCTGCCCCGCATCGCAGCACAAGTGGCTGGAGTGGATTTGCTGTTCCATGAAACGACCTTTACTGAAAGCGAAGCCGTCCGCGCCAAACAGACCTTGCACTCCACCGCCGCACAGGCTGCCCGAATTGCCAAGGACGCACAGGTGAAGCGTCTGCTCATCGGGCACTTCTCTGCCCGCTACGAAGACGAGAAGGCCCTGCTCGAAGAGGCCCAAGCCATCTTCCCCGACACACTGGCCGCCGACGAGGGACTGAAAATCTCACTCTGAGAAGTTAAAGAAAACTAACCCTATTAAACCGAACCAACGGATTGTCGTCTTACCCAACAATGACGAACCCGCACACGCCATGAACAATTATAACGAAAAAGAAACCATACTGATGCTTCAGGACCCTTCGACCCAGCGGAAAGCGTTCGAACGGATTGTGAAGGCCTACAGCGAACAGCTGTACTGGCAGATACGACGCATGGTGGTTTCGCACGACGATGCCAACGACTTGTTGCAGAACACGTTCATCAAGGCCTGGACCAACCTGGACTATTTCCGGGGAGATGCCAAGCTTTCCACGTGGCTCTACCGCATCGCCTTCAACGAATGCCTGAACTTCCTGAACAAGCAGCGCGCCGAAAACCAGCTGTCCATCGACGATGCCGATGCCGCTCTGATAAACAAGCTGGAAAGCGACCCTTACTTTAACGGCGACGAAACGCAACGGCTTTTTCAGAAGGCCATCCTGCAACTGCCCGAGAAACAGCGCATCATCTTCAACCTGAAATATTTTCAGGAAATGAAATACGAGGATATGTCGGAAATCTTAGGCACCAGTGTAGGCGCACTGAAGGCATCTTACCATCATGCCGTCAAAAAAATAGAAGATTTTTTTCACCAACATGATTAAACCTTTTTTACAAATTCGAATCTAACTTCCAAAGGAGGCAACAATATGAAAAAGGAAGAAACTGACTTATTAAAGAGATGTGGAACCGAGAACCCGTTCACAGTGCCTGAAGGTTACTTTGCCAACTTCACGGAACAGCTGATGGACAAGCTTCCGGAACGAGAAATACAGCCTGCACCTCAGCTCACGCTGTGGGCACGCGTCAAACCTTGGGTGTACATGGCTGCCATGTTCTGCGGCCTGATGCTCAGCGTGCGGATGTTCGTGGGTGAAAAAGAAACACAATCGCCTGCCGCCGGCACTATGGGTGACATGGAATTTTCAGAAGTACCCGATGAATACATCGACCCCATTGTCGACCAGGCCATGATGGACGACTATACTCTATACGAGTATCTCACTGATGCAGATACGGAAATTTATAAATAAACCAACCATGATAAAAAGAACTTTTTATTCCCTGACTCTCCTGCTCATCTTGTGTGTGAGCGGCATTCAGGCACAGAATACCAAATTCAGCAAAGAAGAATTCCGCAACCGCCAGAAAGAGTTTTTCATTCAGCAGGCGGGACTGAGCAACGACGAAGCACAAAAATTCTTCCCTCTCTATTTTGAGCTGCAAGACAAAAAACAGGCGTACAACAAGGAGGCGTGGCAGAAACTGCGTCAAGGCAAGAATCCCAATACCACGGAAACGGAATATGGCAAGATTGTAGAGGATGTGATTCAGGCACGCATTGCGACCGACGAACTGGAACTGGAATATGTGCGGAAATACAAACAATTCCTTCCGGCCAAGAAAATCTATCTGCTGCAAAAAGCGGAAATGCGTTTCCACCGGGAACTGCTAAAGGGCTTTAAGCACTGCCAGAAAGGTCCGGAAAAGAAAAAATAAAGGATACGGATAGATTTTTTCTTCCAAAAATTTGGAAAACAAAATTCTTTGCGTACCTTTGCACCGCCTTTGAAAAACAAGACAACTCTCAAGAAGAGTTTTGGAGAGGTGGCAGAGTGGTCGATTGCGGCGGTCTTGAAAACCGTTGTACTGCGAGGTACCCGGGGTTCGAATCCCTGTCTCTCCGCAATAAAGGGTGTAAATCAAGCATTTGCGAGATTTACACCCTTTTTTACACCCAAGAATGTAAAATTGGGTGTTTTTGTATTTTTTAAGGGTCAACGTAAAAACCTGAGGATTTATTGTTTAGGCATAAATTTTAGTCAGTCTGTACAAAAAGAATGCCTTGTCTTTAA
>ERZ779924.11-NODE-11-length-135602-cov-8.73837_pt1 | contig 135602 bp, 89 predicted proteins | sample MGYA00511955_ERZ779924 | MGnify/ENA primary metagenome ERZ779924 (study PRJEB29588, sample SAMEA1969417) | human gut metagenome | biome: human gut; feature: human-associated habitat; material: faeces | place: Denmark | collected 2008/2010 ... | reverse complement strand
TCATCCGGGCACGCTCACGGGCATCGGGATGCAGGAGTTCAGCCGCGCCCTCGTGGCCGCAGGCGTGGAACGGCGGCATACGGAAAAGGGTAACCGTTACAGGATCGTGCCGTTGGAGACTTCCGATTTCCAAGACCTGTATCTCTACAAAAAGAGTTAAATGAAGTCCCAAACACCAAAGAAAAGGAAAGAAGCCCTCCGGCATTTGACCTTGCCAACAGTACCAAAGAAATACCTCTTTGGAATTGCTTCATATAGCAAAAAAGATTACCTTTGCATCGTCACACCGACCCTTTAGCACGGAATACAACCATGGGAAAGAAGATATTCAATGAAGACCGTTACGTGAACCCTTACACCGACTTCGGGTTCAAGAAACTGTTCGGCACAGAAATGAACAAAGACTTGTTGCTCAGTTTCATCAACAGTTTACTGCATGGCAAAGAAAAAATAAAGTCCCTCACCTACCTCAACACCGAACATCTCGGAATCAGTGAGGCAGACCGGCGGGCCGTATTCGACGTGTACTGCGAAAACGAAAGGGAAGAAAAAATCTTAGTGGAAATGCAACGTGGAGAACAACAGTTCTTCAAGGACAGAAGCCTCTACTATTCCACGTTCCCCATACAGGAACAAGGAAAGAAAGGGAGTTGGGACTACCAACTCAAGGCCGTCTATGTCATTGGCATACTCAATTTCACCTTCGACCACAAGCATGACACATACTACCACCACGAGGTACAACTGACGGACAGGAAGACTCAGGAAGTGTTCTACGACAAGTTGACTTTCATCTATCTCGAAATGCCGAAATTCAACAAACAGGAAAATGAGCTAAGCAACATGTTCGACAAATGGCTCTTCGTGTTACGCAACCTGACGCGCCTCATGGAGAAGCCTGCGGCACTTCAAGAACGCGTCTTCACCAAACTGTTCAAAGCTGCCGAAATCGCCAAATTCACCAAAGAAGAATATGACCGCTACGAGGAAAGCCTGAAAGTGTATCGGGACTGGCAAAACACTATTGCCACAGCCGAGCACAAAGCCTTGGAACGAGGTCTGAGACGCGGATTGGAACAAGGACTGGAACAAGGACTAAAACAAGGTTTGGAACAAGGTTTGGAACAAGGATTTGAGCAAGGAGAACAGCACAAAGCCAAAGTGATAGCCCTCCAAATGAAATCCAACGGTATTCCCACAAATATCATTGTACAATGCACAGGATTGAATGCCAACGAAATAGAAAAGTTATAATTAGAGAATATCTACCGACAGACAAAGAAGCCGTCATGAATCTAATCAAGTTGAACACGCCCGATTATTTCGCAGAAAAGGAAGCGGATGATTTAAACAAATATTTGGACAAAGAAATAGAACGGTATTACGTCCTACTCGTCAATGGAACTGTCATCGGAAGTGGTGGAATAAATTTTGCAGAAAACAAAACGGTCGGGAAAATAAGTTGGGACATGATACATCCGAAATTTCAAGGCAAGTCATTAGGGACAAAGTTATTAAACCATAGACTTGAAATCCTGAAAACCATTCCCGGTATTCAAAGAATAACGGTGAGAACCTCACAAGCAGCTTATAAATTTTACGAAAAACAAGGATTTGTCCTACATGAAATCAAAAAGGACTATTGGGCCGATGGCTTTGACATGTACAGTATGGTATATGGAAAAAGCTTCTAAATATCAACCAATTAAACGGTTTCAATATTTGTTGTAAGAATGATGCCTGTCAAAGGCCGTAAAATACCAACTACTGAAAAGGTGATGGCTGCAACTGCAATAACGCTGTTTACGATTGCTAACCTAAAACTCCACCGTCACCCCTAACGTGGGCAACAGTGTCCCGCTTATTTGTTCTATACGCCGCATCACATAACGCTGCTCCTTCAAAGGCACTTCGGGATTCGACACAACGCCGGTACTCATAAACACATCCGGCTGACGTAGTTTGCTAACGGTCACATTCTGTAAGTCAAGATACAATCCCAGGCGCCAACGTTTGAAAAAGAATTCTTTGTCCACCCGCACATCCAGTTGGGCATAACCTGGTAGCCGCTCTGCATTGTAACGGCTGTAATCGTAGGCTGACTTCCCATTCGCATCCCAATACGTCACGTAGGACGAGGCTATCTCATCGTACGGCGTATAAGGAGAGCCGCCGATGCAACTCAACCGTAATCCTACGCTCCAACGGTGTGGGAAATCATACGTACCGCTCATGTTCAGAATCACTCGATTGTCCCAAGCCGAAGGGACATAAGCGGCATGACGGTCGGCACGGTATTCGCTACGGTACCAAGTAAAAGAACCGGTCAGGTTCAGACGGTCGGGCAAAGTCCAACGCATCAAGGCTTCCACTCCGTAGGCACGGCCTTGCGCCGTAGACACCAATGCCTCGTTGCCTACCACACCATAATCCGTACCCTTGCAAGTCAACGGAACCCCGTCGGCCAACGAAAGCGGCACACGGTGATAAGACTTATAGAACCCTTCTACCGATACAGCCCAACGGTCATTGGCTTTCCATTCGCCGCCACAAGCTGCCTGCGCCACATTCATATAACGTAAATCCCGGTTGGCCAACCGGTTTGTTGCGTCTTTATAGCCCAACGCCGTGTAAGGCGGCAATTGGTGATACCAGCCTGCTGAAGCTGCCGTCGACCAATGGGGTGAGAAAACATAACGGAAAGAAGCGCGCGGAGATAGCTGTTCCCACGGACGGGACATGCGCGACGAATAATTATTGCCGTCTGCCCGCACCCCGACCGACGCACTCCATCGTTCTTCCGGAGCCGTATAAGCCACAGAGAACGAAGCTCCATAGGCGATAAGCCCCAAATGGGTACGGTAGACAGACCAGTCCCCGACCGACAAAAGACGGCGTTCACGGTCGGTATAATCCATGTAATTCAATTCCGCACCCTCTTTCAACGTCCAACCACCCGACAACGTCGTCATATTCTCTGCACGGAACGTGGTCTTTTGCTCTGTAGAACGCAATCGAAGCGTGAGATTCTCCTCAGTACCCTCATCATTATTCCGGTATTTCAGATTCTTGTCGTTCAGGTAATTGTGGCTCAATACGTACGTCTGCACATGCCTTCCGGCATAATGTCGGTAAGAAGCCCCTACCGTAAAAGTCTCTTGCTCTATCTTGGGCAGATAGCTCAAAATATAATCCGAACCTTCGTCTTCTCCCGCCAAATCCGTATTCAGTTCCATCCGGTCTACTCCGGCCAATGCCATCACCGTCAGTTCGTCGTACGGCGTCAAACGGGTCTTTACCTTAAACTGCCCGTCGATATAGTTCGGAAGGAAAGGCAAACCTATCATTTTAAAAAGTAATTGCAAATAAGACTGGCGCAAGGAGAACAGGTAAGTCGTCTTTTCCCCGATATGGCCGCTCCCGCTCAAGGCGGCCTCGGAAGCTCCCAAAGTAGCCTTGAACGTCTGACGCTCCGAAGAGCCTTCGCGCAAACGGAAATCGAGCACGGAACTCAAGGCTCCTGCACGGTCGGCCGGAAACGAACCCGTATAAAACTTAATCTCACGCACCAAATCGGCATTGACGATGCTCACCGGGCCTCCCGTAGCTCCCTGCGTGGCAAAATGGTTGATGTTCGGAATCTCTATACCGTCCATATAAAAACGGTTCTCCGACGGACCGCCGCCCCGCACTATCAAATCGTTACGGTATCCCACCGGAGAGAAGGCCACACCCGGATAACCGCGCACGATACGCGAAATGTCCCGGTTGGCTCCAGGGCTTTTCTCTATCTCGCGAAGCCCTATGACCTGCACGCTCACCGGAGCCTCAGCTGTCTTGCCATACGACTTAGGACGTACAGTCAAAGTATGCAACGACTTGACATCTTCCTCCAATTCAACGTTCACTTCGGGCGTGACAGCCGAAACGATATAATCCGGTGTATCCTGCGGCACATATCCGGCCGCCGTCACCCGGAATGAAAAAATACCGGGCGGCACGTGAGGTAATACGAACACACCGGCCGTATCAGTCACCGCACGCAAGGTGTCCATCGAAGTAGGAAACACAAAAGCCCCTACCACCGGTTGGCGGCTCGTCCGGTCTATCACTTTGCCCGTCACACGAAAAGAAGACTGTGCAACTGCCTGCACCACCAAGAGACTACATAAGAGCCATCCGCAGAAAAATTTCTTCATCCCAATTTGTTTTCATACAAAAAAAATGCAAAACGCATTTCAACACTCAAATACGCTTTTGAACAATGATTCTGCTATCACATTGGCCAACCTCACAGGTACGGCATTACCTATCTGTCGCATCGCTTCCGTCCAAGAACCAGATATGGAATAATCATCAGGAAATGTCTGTATCCGTTTCGCTTCAAGCACGGTATAATAACGTACTTTCCCATCAGGATACTTTATCATATTCTCCCCTCCCGGTACCCCATGCCCTCCAGCCTTTATGGTTTTGGACGGCTGATCAATATCACTGCCGGTATGCCCGGCATATTCTTTTGCACCGGTTCTTAACAGATGTTCATTGTACGATTCACTTGCTTCAAGCGGAACAGGCAAGCCCTGCAAAGCATCACGTACAGTCTGCCAAGGAGCCTTTACCGGTGGAAACATTCCATATTGAGACAATAAACGTTCCTTTTGCAAGGCCTGTTGTCTTTGTTCCCCAAAAGGAGGGATGAGATTATGCCTCTCCCAATAACTTCCAGTTACATACTTATCCCAAAGTAATGCTTCCTGCGAATGCGTTCCTTCTGGAAAATTCCAAGCCACATTTAAATCATTCCGGATGCCGACAATAACCACACGTTCACGCCTTTGTGGGACACCGTAGTCTGCCGCATTTAGCAACCTAAATATTACATTATACTTTAATTCTTTATAAGAACCTTCTGTATGAATACGTTCAAGCAATGAAAGATTTCTCTCCCAGTCCAAGTTTTTCAACTCCACATGAGGATAAGTAAGTTGCAGGATGATGTAACTAAAATATCGAGCAAATGACTGCCTCAGCAAGCCCTTTACATTCTCAAAAATAAAAACTTTAGGCGTTAACTGTCGAATAGCGGAAATTGCATATGGAAACATGTCCCTATCATCCTTGTATCCCAAAGCCTTTCCACCCAAAGAAAAAGGTTGGCATGGAGGACCTCCCGCAATAACATCTATATTACTGAACTGAGAAAATTGAAAATCCCGTATATCTGTCTCAAAAACAATATCAGGTGAGTAATTCCATCTTAAAGTTTTACAAGCATCTCCATTCCACTCAACAAAAGCCTGATGACGAGCACCCGCCATTTCAATACCCTTTGCTAAACCTCCAGCACCTGAAAATATTTCCAAACTATTAATCATATTACTCTCCCGATAAATACTTACAGACTTTCCTTTCTACATCAACCAAAGGCAAAGCCTTACCTTGGCACTTATAAGCCCAACTCCGTCCTGGATGCAATACGTCCCAATCTGATTTGGACTGATTATATCGTCCTTTTCCGGGATCATGATTGCCAAACCCATCTATCGAGCTATTCCATACCGGAGTATAACAACGGATTAATGCCGCTTCAATAGTTCCTATCATATCACAAGCGGCATTTTCCAATATCATGAAACGACAATGGAAATCTTTCAAATCCAAATTATGCACCTGGTTGATACTATTTGCGTGCTCACATAACCTTCTGTAAAGTTCATGCGAACTTTGAGATTTCCCAACTGTCCTTGCCTGCCTCCAACCTTGCGGCACGGCCTTACCTACATAAATCGGTTGCTTAAACTCCAACCTGTTTAAATCATAAAGTATCTTATAATAAGGATTCTTCCCTATATAATATAGAGCATACACCCCTGTACCTATGAAATTTTCCGGAGGTGGCAATTCATGAACAGGCGTACCATTGAAAAAACGTATGGTATCTTTTATTATTTCTTCAAAAGCATTCGATTTATACACATGCTTAGACCTGTCAAAAACATCATTCATTCTATACTTTTTAAGGAAGGTATATTATAAAATCTTCTTAGCTTATAATTATCGGCAAATATACTTATAGTTGCAAAATTACACTTTTTACTGGTAAAAATGAGAGCCAAAGACGGAAAAGTTGAGGATTTTATAAAAATCTGACGAATAAGCCTATTTTTTCACTACCTTTGTCCATCATACTTCGGATGGGATGCGAATGAAAAATACTTTCTACCTGTTACTGTTTTGGTTAGGACTTTCCCTGAAAGTTCCGGCACAAGCCATCTGGTCAATGGACTTTCCGTTCGCCGGAGAGCTGCCATCCAACGAAATGACGGAACTCTATCAGGACGAAGACGGCTTTGTCTGGATAGGCACAACGAACGGCTTGTCGCGCTACGACGGTTACCGCCTGCAAACGTTCCAAACAGACTACCGACATCCGGGCCGGCTTACCCACAACCACATCACCTGCATTGCGGAAGACAGTGCATACCTTTGGGTTGGAACGAGAAAAGGACTGAACCTCGTCGACAAACAGACTTACCGGATTACCACACCGGGAGAAGCCCCGTTACAGACCGCCTACATCCGCTCTCTTTGTTCCGACGGGAAAAAACGCATATGGGTAGCCTTAAACGACCGGCTATTGGAGTCCCGTTTCCCATACCATGAATATACCTCCATCAAACTACCTTCCCCAAACGGCAAACCGTCTTACATCAACTCTTTCTTTTATGAAAAAGGAAAAGAACGCCTATGGATATGCACGTCGAATGGGATTTTCGTCTATACGGACAGTACACAACACCTGCGCCACCTGCCGCCGGTGGGACAGACCAACTCTCCTTTCACGCTTTTCCAAGACAGGGACGGGCGGTACTGGCTCACCACATGGGGAGAAGGACTGTGGCAACTCCTGACCGATGAAACCTTGAGACATGTGGAATATATCCATCAGGACATACAGTCACCACGAGGGAAAGTGGCAGACAGCAAATTCTTCAGTACAAGCCAAGACGACACGTTCGGTTACATTTGGGCCTTGTCCTATAACAACCTGTACGCATTCCAGTATGACGACCGTACCGGCAAGTTGATCCCCGTGGCTTTACCCAAATACATAGACACGGGCAAAATGTACACCAAAATCCTGAAAGACCACGATGGCAACCTGTGGCTCAGTTCTTACGACCGGGGCACGTTGCTCACGTTTCATACGGAAACCATAAGGAGCTACCCGTTGGACGACCTGCGCAAGACCTTGGACTGGATGCCCAATCTGCTCACTTTGAACCGCGACACCCAGGGGCGCTTCTGGTTCATCCAAGACCGCTTCGGTCTCTGCCTCCATGGGCCGCAACACGGAAAAACCGTTTTCGCTACCCCCGAAATCCAGAACCTGACGGTAGATGCCCGCGTCACGGCATCCAGTCCTGTCAGCGGCGGCTTATGGGTAGCAGCTCCCCACCGCAACCAAGTGTACCTGTTGACATACGAACAAGGAACATTTAAGGTAAACCGCCGCATCCGGTTGTCCGACGCTTCCGGTGATTATGTTCCCGCCAACCAGATGGAAGAAACATCGGACGGCAAACTTTGGTTGCGCAGCGGAGGGCGTATGCTTTGCCAACCTGCCGACGGCACGTCCTTGCTCTCCACGCCCGATAGCCTGCACTTTACCGCCTTTGTCCATAGAGACGCTGTGTCCGTCTGGGCCGCCACTTCCCGACGTCTATATATAATAACGGTGGAAGGGAAACGCATGGCATGTATTCCGCAAACACTTGCCTTCCAGAACCACAAGGACGAGGAGGCGCGCTTTCTCTGTCCCGATGACTCGGACGGCTTTTGGGTAGCCACCAATCTGGGGCGCATCCTGTACGGCCAACCGGAGGATTCGGTTTTCCAAGATTTCAGCGACCGTTTCGACACGCAAGGCATGACAATATTGAATCTGTTGTGGCGAAACCACCACCTTTGGATCGTCTCCCACAACCGTTTCATCCACTACGACACACGGAGCCACAACCTGCAACAATACACTTCCTCGGACGGCAATATGTCTTCCCCCATCTTCCGCGACCAAGCTGCATTCCTTTCGGCCGACGGTACACTCTACGCCGGAGGACGTGGCGGTTTCGTATCAGTCACTCCCCCATCTTCATCCGGCTCTAAAGCCCCTTCACGTACGGTGATGCTGACCGACTTCAAAAGCGGTACGCGCAGTATGCTGTTCAATCCCTCCGGGCGGTACGCGTCCGGACAGCCCGACCGGCACACGCTTACCTTGCAACCTGAAGCAGCCAACCTTTCCCTCTGTTTTTCCACATTAGATTATGCACGAAGCGGAAAAGTACGTTACGCTTATCGGTTGGAAGGCCTCGATACCGATTGGAACTACCTGCAAGAAGGAGAAAACACGGCTTATTACCAGAAACTGCCCAAGGGATACTACCGGTTGGTCGTAAAAGCCACAGACCGTAACGGGCAATGGCAGGCTCCCGCCACGCTGCTCAGCCTCACGCAACTTCCGGCTTGGTACGAAACCATGTGGGCTTACGCGGCCTACGTAACCGTTGCCCTGTTTCTCATCTACGTACTCCTGAGGCTGTACTTGCAACGATTGCGCAGCCGCAACCGATTACAACTCCAAGAAGCCCTGACACAAGCCAAACTGGATTATTTCACCAACATCTCCCACGACTTGCTTACGCCGCTCAGCGTGATATCCTGCGTAGGTGACTACTGGGAACGGAAGTATCCGACCGAAAAACGCCAGACCACGGTGCTGCGCCACAACATCTACCGGCTGAAACGCCTGCTGCAACAAGTCCTGGATTTCCGTAAGACCGAGAACGGCAACATGGTACTTCGCCCCGAAGAAGGCGACATCTTCGCTTTCGCCCGTCAACTGTGTACCCACCATTTCTGGCCTTTGGCTGAACAGAAAGGCGTACGGCTAAACCTCCGAATTCCGGAAGGCGAATGCCGGGGCACACTGGATTTTGACAAAACAGACAAGATACTCTATAACTTGCTTTCCAATGCCGTCAAATACACGCCAAGTGGAAAAAATGTCGATTTCATCGTGGAAATATGGCAAAACGGAACAGAAAAAGACGTGATATTCACCGTACAAGACGAGGGTGTCGGCATACCGGCCAAAGAACAACAAAGGATATTCGACCGCTTCTACACCGGAAGCAACGGGCGTAGCGGACAATCGAACGGCATAGGGTTGGCATTGGCACGGGAATTGACCACCTTGCACCATGGCAGATTAACACTGAAAAGCGAACCGGGAAAGGGAAGCTGTTTCACCGTGGCCCTTCCCCTGGACCTTCCGCCCACCGTCTCCGCAAAAGAAAACCTCGAAATACAGCTGACAGATGCTGAAGCATCCACACAAGACTTCACTTCACCAGAAGCCTTCTCCCCTATGCCGCAAGAGCCGTCTCCCGAAGCCCGAGAACCCGGAAACGACCGTCCCTCCATCCTCCTTGTGGACGACAACACGCAACTGTTGGAAATGATGGAGAAGATATTGGCCACGAAGTACCGGGTGCTCACGGCAGAAAACGGGTTGGAGGCTCTGAAACAACTCAAGGCAAGCGCCGTAGACCTCATCGTATCGGATGTCATGATGCCGGGCATGGACGGATTCGCCTTGTGCAGGAAACTTAAATCACAACTCGAAACTAGCCACATTCCCGTTATCATGCTGACAGCCAAACAGAGCGCGGATGACCGGGTAGATTGTTATGAAGCCGGAGCGGACGGTTATTTGGCCAAACCTTTCGAGTTGAAAGTGCTAGCCGCCCGGATAGACAATCTGCTCCATACCTACCGGAACCGCCAACAGACTTTCAGGATGGAAGACCACGTCCGTCTGGCCGAACTGGAATATTCTTCCAACGACACCCAGTTCCTTCAGGACATGGCAGACTGTATCCACACCCATTTGGCCGAAGAAGGATTCGATTTGGAACAACTGTCCGGCCATTTGAATGTGTCCAAATCCACCCTCCACCGCAAAGTGAAGGCCATGACCGGGCTTACACCTTTGGAATTTATCCGGAACATCAGGCTGAAGTATGCCTGCGAGATGCTTTCACGCCGCGACCGAAACATCAGCGAAATCGCTTATGCCACGGGCTTCTCTTCGCCCAAATATTTCACCAAGTGCTTTAAAGAAGAGTTCGGACTGACACCCCGCGAATACCAAGAGAAAGAAAAATAAAACCGTAACAGGCAAAAAACAGTCGGGAAGGGGGTAAAAAACTGCCAGAATAGGATTTTACCCCCTTTCTGGCAGTTTTTTACTCCTCTGTAACCTTCCTTTTCATATAGTTTTGCAAACAAATCAATCAAAACACATAAAAAAATACAGATTCAAATGAAAACGAACTTACGTACACACCGGAGTAGCCGGCTGAAGTGGGTGGCCGCCCTCTTTTTCGCATTCGGAATCGGAAACGCCCTCCCGGTTTCTGCCAACTTCTCCCGTGCAGACGAGCTTGCCATTCCGAACGCTACACGTTCAAACCGAGAAGTAAACTTTAACAGGAATTGGAAATTCTTTTTAGGCGATACCGCTGCAGCCTCGCATCCGGACTTCGACGACAACCATTGGCGCACGTTGGACCTGCCCCATGGCTGGAGTATCGAAGGCCGTCCTGAAGCAGACAATCCGGCCGGTAACGATGGAGGGTATTACCCCACTGGCATCGGTTGGTACCGCAAGACATTCGACTTTACTCCGGATAGCCGACATCCCGAAACCACCCTCTATTTCGAAGGGGTTTACATGAACGCGGAAGTATTCGTCAACGGACATAATCTCGGCATACGCCCCTACGGTTATTCATCTTTCTACCACGACATCACGCCTTACCTCAAAGCAGGCAAGAATGTCATTGCCGTGCGTGTGGACAACTCGGGACAGAAGAACTGCCGTTGGTACACCGGTTCCGGCATTTACCGCAACGTGAAACTTATCCGTACCCCTAAAGCACACTTTGAACCGTGGGGCATAGGTATCACCACCGAACAAGTGAACCAAAAGACGCAGGTGGAAGTGAAAGCCACGCTCGCCAACCGCAATAAAGCCCTCCCGGTCACACTGCTTTGCACGGTTACCGACTTGGACGGTCACACCATTCTCACACAAAAAGAAACTGTCACCCTTGAAGCGAACCGGACAAGCAAAATCAAACTGCAATTCCCTTTTGAAAACGCCAAGCTCTGGAGTCCTGAAACACCGAACCTCTACCGGATGGTATGTTGCCTCGTACCGGCCAACGGAGAACCGGCCGACACAGTCACCACTACGTTCGGGGTGCGCCACGTGGAATACAATGCCGAAAAAGGATTAGTTCTGAACGGTAAGGCCATAGAAATGAACGGCGGATGCCTCCATCATGACAACGGTCCGCTCGGTGCCGCCTCTTACCGCGATGCAGAATGGCGTAAGGCACGGCTGATGAAAGAGGCCGGATTCAACGCCGTGCGCACCTCGCACAACCCTCCATCGGAAGCCTTCCTCGATGCTTGCGACCACTTGGGACTGTTGGTCATCGACGAATCGTTCGACGGATGGCGGTCAGCCAAAACGCCTAAAGATTACTCCGTCCTGTTCGACCAATGGTGGACGAAGGACATCGAGTCCATGGTACTGCGCGACCGCAACCATCCGTCTATCTTCTGTTGGAGCATCGGAAACGAAATCATCGAGCGCAAAACGCCCGAAGCCGTCCTTACGGCATACGCCTTGGCAGGCCATGTACGCAGTCTCGACCCGAGCCGTCCGGTGACATCTGCCCTTGCGGCATGGGACAGCGACTGGGAAATCTACGACCCGTTGGCTGCCGCACATGACATCGTGGGTTACAACTACATGATGCACAAAGGACCGTCGGACCACGAACGCGTCCCTTCGCGCATCATGATGCAGACGGAATCTTACCCACGCGACGCATTCGCCAACTGGGCACGGGTCAACGACCATTCCTATATCATCGGAGATTTCGTGTGGACGGCTATCGACTACCTCGGCGAATCGGGTATCGGACGCTTCTTCTATAAAGGAGAGACCGAAGGCGAACACTACCAACGTAACCAATTCCCGTGGCACGGTGCCTATTGCGGTGACATCGACCTTACTGGATGGCGTAAACCCATATCCTACTACCGCGAGATGCTCTTCTTCCCCGAACGCAACAAACTGTTCCTCTCCGTAAAGGAACCTACGGGTTACTACGGGGAAATCAAGGAAACCCAATGGTCCGTTTGGCCCACATGGGAGAATTGGAACTGGCCCGGACATGAGGGAAAGAATATCGACGTGGAGATTTACTCCCGTTACCCATCCGTACGTTTGTACTTGAACGACAAACTCATCGGTGAAAAATCAACCACCCGCGCAGAAGAATTCAAGGCTATCTTCACCTTGCCTTACGCTCCGGGCACTCTACGCGTCGCAGGCGTAGAAAACGGGCAGGAGAAAGAATCACGTACTTTGGAAACAGCCGGAAAACCGGCACGCATCCGGTTGACGGCCGACCGCACGGAAATCTCGGCCGATGGCGAGTCATTGGTTTATGTCGTGGCTGAAATTACGGACAAGGAAGGACGGGTGGTACCCAATGCCGACAATCTGTTGGCATTCGAACTCCAAGGTCCCGGTACACTGTTGGCGACATGCAGTGCCGATTTAAAAGATTGCACGGCTTACACCGCTCCGGAACGCAAGACTTGGAAAGGCCGTGCCATGGCCGTCGTGAAAAGCGGACGGGAAAAAGGCGGCCTCACCCTGACCGTAAAAGGCAAGGGACTAAAAAAGGCTTCCGTCAGCCTCGATGTAAAATAAGCCTGAAAAGAAACAAAACCATATTATTAACCTGATTTCATTTTTTGAGACCATGAAACATCTGTCAAGACTCTCAAAATTCGTTTGCACTGTCCTGCTTTTGGCAGGACAGGCAAACTTGTTTACCGGTTGCAACGATGACATACCGGCAGAAAGCTATTACACCTTCACGGGAGAAATGATGAGTGATTTTCTCATCGAACATGAGAACTTCAGTCTTTTCAAACGCATTGCGGAACGAGCCGGGAAAATGGACTTTTTAGGAAGCCGTGGCTCACGCACCTTCTTTCCCGCGACCAATGCGGGCGTGGAAGCTTTCCTGAAAGAGAAAGGATATGCATCTGTGGAAGACATTCCCGCTTCATTCTGCGATACGCTGTTGAGGGCGTGCATCATAGAAAGAATCATGTACACTTACGACTTGCCCGAAACGCAACAGGAAAACAACGAACTGGACTTACCACTCATCTTCGAAAGCAAGGGAGATACGTTGGATGCCAACCAAATGGCCTTGACCATCGTCAACCGCCGGGCCGCCATCATCAACGAATTGAAAAACGACTCCGTGGAAAACGGCGTGGTACATCCGGTTGACCGTGTCCTGGTACCCAGCACCAGTTTAGGTTCCACTCTGTTGGACGAACATCACGAGGATTTCCAGATTTATTACGAAGCCCTCAGACGGACGGGACTGATAGATTCCTTATACCGTTACCGGGACGAAGAATACGAACAGGAAAAAGGGAAGTATGCCCCTTTTACCCAAAGCATGCGCATCGGAAATGAAGACTACGTGGCCAAACTTCCGGACCACCGGTACAGCGGCTTCACCCTTCTCATCGTGCCGGACAAAGACCTGTACGGGAAATACCCCGACCGCTTCAACGAAAGCATGACCATGGACGAAAAGATCGATGCCCTATACGAATTGGCTGCGGAGAAATACAGCGGGGCAGATGCGGAAGCCATCTTCGGCCTGAACCAGACCGTTCCGGGTTCCGGCAAGACATATAAGGAACTGTACTGGAACAAAGGTTCATTGACCCACAAGTACAACCCTCTGAACATGTTCCTCTCCTACCACATCATCGACCGCCTGTTCAGCAGTACGGCCAAACTGGTAAACACCATCGGCATCCACACCGCATACGCCGACCCGACGGACTGGGTCAGCACACTGCTCGACTTCTCCACCATCAAATTGGAAAAGGTGTACCGTCCGGTAGACCCGGCTGTCGAATATCCCTCCGAATTTTATGTCAATCATTGCCATGCTTCCCAATACAACAATTACGAACGGATCCGGGGTGCCCATCTGACCGTTCCGGAACAAGAGAACTACTCTTTGAACGTGGCTTACTATTACATCGACGACGTGGTAGCTTACGACCCTGTCATGCGCAACACCGTCATGAATACCCGGATGCGCATAGATTTTGAACTCTTATGGCCGGAACTGACGAACAACAACATGCGGTTGTGCGGCAATCCTCTTAAGGAGTACAACAGCGGTGACAACAGCGAAGACGGGACGGAAGGTGGAGGCTTCAACTATTACCTTCCTCCCGGCTACTTGAAAAACATGTCATTCAGCGAGAACACCATGTTCATCGTAAAACGGCCAATCATCTATTGGTCCAATTACCAAGGAGACGACATCGCCGTATTGGGCACGAGCTATGACGTGACGTTCAGACTGCCATGCGTACCACCCGGAATATATGAACTCCGCCTCGGATATTGCGCATTAAGCAGCCGTGGCATCGGACAGGTTTATGTAGACGGAGTACCACAGGGGCTTCCGATAGACATGCGCGATAAAGCTGATGCAGCTAATATTGGGGGACTTTACAACGGATGGAACGGTGTAAGAAGCGAAAAAGACGGTGCTGCAGGAATTTATACGGAAGAAGAGCTGCAGGAAAATGCCCGTGTAATGAAAAACAATGGTTATTACAGCGGTCCCAAAGGAGTCTACTACTACTTCGGAGGAAGCGGCACTACCACGACTCCGGCTTATGACCCGTCTAAATGCGTCATCTTTTACAATCAGAATGACTTGTTGCGGCGGAGAATCTGCCAAGTACAAGTACAACCCAACCGGCACCATACGATACGCTTACGTTCCGTGCTGTCCAGTGCCACCAGTGGAGGCTTCTCTTTAGATTATATGGAACTCGTTCCCATAAGTATCTGCGGTCCCGGCGGTATCGGGGAAGACATCTATTAAACAAAATACCTTTAGCCAATACCACGCCTGATTAGCGTGGTATTGACATATAAAAAATAAAGGAACATATTTTCATCAAAAATGCGTCCCATCCCATTTCTTTTCGTAACTTTGTACAAATTAATCCTACATGAAAAGCTGTAAGTCCATATTCCTCACGCTCCTGTGGTCCGGATTGTTCCTTTCGTTCTTTCCCATGCACGCACGGGATTACTCGGCCACGCCCCTTCCGTTTGCCTCTTCGCTTCCCTCAAGAGAAACCACTTCCCTTCATCAAGACCGCGAAGGCATGATATGGATTGGCACAACCCATGGTGTAGCACGTTATGACGGATACGAAACCATAGTGTTCAAATCTGATCCCTTACATCCCGACCTACTGACGGACAACTCCATTACGTTGATTACCGACACGGAACACCGCGTATTCATCGGTACACAAAACGGACTGAACCTGTTCGACAAACAAACATGGAAATGGATGCCCGTCCTGAATGGAGCGTTCTGTCATACGGAAATCAAATATGTGTACACTGACAAAAAACAGCAGTTATGGATTGCCACGGCACAAGCCTTGTACCGATGCGACGAACAATTGCATATCCTTCGACGATATGACCTGAAAGCCGCCGTCACCTCCATCTATGAAGACCACGCCCAACACTTATGGATATTGACCTGGGGCAAAGGTTTGTTCCGATGGGATGCTGAAAAAGACCATTTCACCGGCTATCCGGCCATAGGAAACGCCAACATACCTTTTGTCTTGTTTCAAGATCGCGACGAACATTATTGGTTAGGCACATGGGGCGACGGGCTTTTCCGTTTTTATCCCGAACGGAACGGCGCGGACATGTACGAACACCAGGACGTGGCAGACGACATTTTCTTCGATATAGAACAAGACGGGCACAACGGACAACTCTGGATGCTTTCCTATAATGCTTTGCACATATTCAACCGTCCCACAGACGGCATATTGCATTTCTCGTCCGCATCTGTCCCTTTCGACCGCAACCGGATGTTTTCCACTCTATTGAGAGACCGGGAAGGAGACCTTTGGTTAGGAGCATTCGACGCAGGCTATCATATATCTTTCTGTCCGGAAGAGCTATCGGGGCACAGTTTGCCTTTCATCAAAGAAACATTAGGATTTGATACCAACATCAACTGCATGTACGAAGATGAGGGCGGTGTACTATGGTTCAATCAAGAACGCAACGGCATCGGGCTGTACGCCCCGGATAGCGGGACCTACAACCTCCATCCCTATTCCCAAAAGAGGAATGTGGAAGTCAATCTCATCGCCCGTTCCCGGTTTCCCAACACGGTATGGATCGCCTCGGCTTTTGTCCCGACCGTGTTCCGGGCACAACGTCAGGGTATGGACATTCGCTTCACCGATACGCTGCTTTTAGCCCACGACGGGGCAGAAACCGGCCATGTCACCGGAATACTTGAAGACCCGGCAGGCCGTTTATGGGTCATGACAGAAAGGAAACTGTTCGTATTCAAACCGGACGGCCATCCTCTCGCCGCAGTCACAAACCTCCCCGGAAACGTCAATGCCCTTTGCGAAGACCAACAAGGCCGGCTATGGATAAGCGATGCTACCGGCAGGCTCTCTTGCATGCATACCTATCCCACAGGAATCCGCCCCACAACCCGCTATAAACTACCCTTGTCCCCGCACGACCGCATCCGGCACCTTTGCTGCGACAGCACCGGACACATCTGGATGGCTACGGAACTGGGCTGCCTCTACAGTTTCTATCCAAAGGCTTCCAAATGGTCGGACCATACCTTGTCCGGTTTGCCTGACATGTCACCGGTGCTCCATTTGGAAGCCATCGGTAAAGACTTATGGCTTGTCACGCCGAGTGCCGTCATCCGGTATGACCCAGAGAAGCGTACCCGGCATACTTACAACACACAAGACAAGCATATCCCCGTATATGCCTTCCGCAACAACGCATCGTGTACAGGACATAAAAAACTGTTATACGCCGGAGGCCATGGAGGATTCATCGCCATACGTACCGACAAACCGCAACCGGAAGTAAAGCCGGACAAGATATTTCTCACGGACTTACGTATCGAAGACAGAAGCATGCAGACCGACCCTTGCAAAGGATTTTCATGGAACAACGGACTGATTGCCTTGCCACCGGAAGCCTCCCGCATCGAATTCCGGTTTTCTTCCCTTACATATTCTTCTTCCGGAAACATCCGCATAGCATACCGGCTTGCCGACCTGGACCGGAACCCCATACAACTCAGAGCCGGTGTACACACGGCTTTCTACGACCGCCTGCCTAAAGGAACCTATACATTAGAGGTTTGGGGCATGGACGAAAACGGGCACACTACAGGTCCAAGCACCATTTATACCGTTGTCAAACGCCCCCGATGGTTTGAAACCTGGACAGCTTATACAGCCTATGCCGTCATGTTTCTTGTCTTGTGCGTATGCGGTTTCCGTCTTTACGCCAAACACCTGCGCAAAAAGAACGCACAACTGTTACGCGAAGAAATCGCCCGGACAAAGTTGGAATACTTCACCAACGTTTCCCACGAACTGCTCACTCCGCTCACCGTCCTGTCCTGCCTGACCGATGAAATCGAACAAAACAGCCCCTCCGGTTCCCCTATAACCCGTGGCCTGCGCGCCAATATCCTCCGCCTGAAAAAGCTCATCCGTCAAGTACTCGACTTCCGGAAAGCCGAACAGAAAAGCCTGTCCTTGCAGGCAAGCTACGGTGATGTGGCGGCTTTTATACGCCACATTGCACAAACGGACTTCACATTACTGGCCCGCAAAAAAGAGATTGACTTTAACCTGGACATCTTCCCTGAGGACATTTACGGTTTCTACGATGCGGACAAATTGGAAGAAATGGTATTCAATCTTCTTTCCAATGCCGTCAAGTACACACCATCCCGCCATAACGTCGGCATACGGCTACGTACTGCAAAGAAAGACGATGGCAAGCACTTACAGTTGGAAGTATGGGATGAAGGCATCGGCATCTCCGCCCAAGAACAAACCAAAGTATTCACCCGATTCTACCGCGCCCCTCAAGCCAACGGAACCGAATCGAATGGCATCGGGCTGTCCCTGACACGAGAATTAGTCTACCTGCACCACGGCACATTGGACTTGCAAAGCACACCAGGCAAAGGCAGCCGTTTTACCATCGATCTGCCGTTAGAAGAAACTGCCTACCAACCAGAAGAAATCTGCCAACCACCGATGGTGAACCATCCGGATACCGATACAACACGACCGTCAACCGACGGACTCGCACATTCTCCGTCCGCAAGGCTGTGTCCGACCATACTTATCGTGGACGACAACGCTGAAATCACCGATTCCATCGGGCGTTTAATCGGACAACGCTACCACATCATAACAGCCCACGACGCAAGACTGGCATTCTCTCGGCTCCAAGACCAAAATATAGACCTGATGGTGTGTGACCTGAAGATGCCTGGCACAGACGGACTGACACTCTGCCGAGAGGTGAAGAACGACCTGTCCACTAGCCATATTCCCGTCATCATCCTCACGGCACAAGCCACGGACGACACCCATGCGGCCTGCTACGAAGCCGGAGCGGACGGTTACCTGACCAAACCTTTTGACATTCGCGTACTCACCACCCGCATCGACAACCTGCTCCTGCAATACCGCCAACGCAGCCGACAGTTCCTTCACGCACCGGATACAGACTGCGATGTCCTACCTTACCAGAACCGGGACAAGACCTTTCTGGAAAACATGGTGAAGACCGTAGAAAGCCATTTCACGGACAGCGACTTCAATCTGGACTGCCTCGCCGCAGAAGCCAAGCTGTCCAAATCAACCATGAACCGCAAACTCAAAGCCATGACCGGGCTTACCCCGATGGATTTCGTAAAGAATATCCGTCTCCGGTCGGCTTGCCGCCTGCTACGGCAAGCCGACATGACCGTGTCCGAAGTGGCCTATGCCGTAGGCTTCAACGACCCGAAGTATTTTGCCAAGTGTTTCAAGGAGGAATACGGCCAAACGCCCAGACAGTTCCAAGACAGGCCGGACATGGGAAATCGGGCATGACAAGTGCGTATCTCCCTTGAAAAATACGCTTTGCCGCGATTTTCCACCCTTTTGGCAATCTGTTACACCCTCATCCATCCGGTTTCCTTTAGCTTTGCATCCGGAAACATCTTATACATTGTCATAACATGAAACAGAACAGAAACAAAAGCCGGACAACCTCCGGCACTTTCCTGCCGGAACATACCCGTCCGGTTCATCAGAGATTCCCTTTTTCCTTGCTCCGCCGCACCGCCCTTTGGTGTGCCGTCGGCCTATTGTCTCCCTTTTCCTCTTATGCCATGGAAGTGGAAAGACTACGTACGGAAGCCGTGAAAAACCCTGTAGGTATCGATGTGGAAAAACCTATGTTCAGTTGGATGATGGACGCAGACAATGAACGGGGCATCCGGCAAACAGCCTATGAAATCTCCGTATTCACCGATGCCGCCCACAGCGAACAGGTATGGACCTCCGGCCGAATCGAATCCGACCGCCAGATAGACGTGCCTTATGACGGCAACCCATTGTCTCCTTCCACCCGTTATTATTGGACTGTGACCGTATGGGACAACAAAGGACGTGAATCTACGTCGTCCGAAGAAGCATATTTTGAAACCGGACTGCTCGGCAGCGGATGGGACGGCGCACGCTGGATCAAGGCGACCGACACGCCACTGGCTACATCCGAAAACGCCATCACGCACTATTCCATAGAGGCGGATTTCGAAATCGACAACCTTTCCGCAGGAATCATCTTTGCCTCGAATGCCGAGCACAGCCATTACTATATGTGGCAAGTGAACCTCGAAGCCGGTTATCCCCGTTTCCGCCCACACATCTGGCGCGGCCCCGACCTCGCGGACGCGACCTGCCTGGCAGAGATAGACCTTCGCCCGTTCATCGACGTGCAACTGCATAAGTCCTACCATCTGCGCATCGAAGTGGACGGTGACGTGGCGCGTACGTACATCGACGACGTGTTGATTGACACCCGAACGAATCCCGACGGTGGAGATTACGGATACGGCACGGTGGGCATCCGCCAGGACCGCGCCCTAAACAATTACAATGATACGGAACGTGCTTATTTCGACAACTTTACCGTAACCGATTTAGAGGGAGAGAGTCCAAAAATATTGCTTCACGAAGACTTCTCGGACGAAAACAACCCTTTTACCACAGGACAAATCAAGGACGGACGCCTGTTCATCGAAGCCTCCTATTCCTGGTACAATCCCATGAACACTCCAACGGTATATGCACTCGATTTGGATTTCCTCATCGAGCGTGACAACGCAGGCATAATCTTTTCAGGCTACGACACGGACAATTTCCACCTGTGGGGCATCAATGTGCGCGACAAAGAAACACCGTTCTTGCGCCGCCACGTGAAAACAAACGGTGCGTTCAGCTCCAACGATGCCGATTTAGGCAAGTTTTTCACTAAGGCCGAACTCACCGGCTCGCTCCACCATCTGACCCTCAAGGTGAATGGCACGACTGTGGAGACCTATATCGACGGGACACTTGTGGACACCTATACCGACACGTCCGGCCGGTTGAAAAACGGCCTGATTGGCTTCCGCACCTACCACGACTTGACCATGGACGAGATGGCGTATTATGACAACATCAAAGTGACCACCTACGACGAAGAGGACGGCACGCAAGGTACCGTGACTTTCTCCGAAGATTTCGAAGGAGCCGGAATGGCATTCAGCGACGGTACCGTGATAACGAAGAAAGGCAGCAAAATGCTGTGCGTACACTCCACTTACGAAGAGACTTGTGCCATGCAGACCGGTACAGAAAAGGGCATCCCTCTTTTCCGCAAGGCTTTCACTGCAAAAAGCACGGTGAAATCGGCTAAAATCTACGCATCCGCTCTTGGGGTATTCGATTTGTTCATTAACGGAAAGCGCGTCGGACAAGACGGTACGACCATGTATGATGAACTGAAACCGGGCTGGACCGACTACCGGAAAGAAATCAACTACATGACCTACGATGTGACCCCTCTTATACAAGAAGGCGAAAACGCAGTCGGCGCACAAGTGAGTAACGGCTGGTGGGGCGGAGCCATCGCACATGGCATGTACGGTTCCCCCTCGCTCGGGTTCATCGCCAAACTAAGGCTTGAATACGAAGACGGCACGATAGAAAACATCGTAACCGGAACGGACTGGAGCTGTTCTTACTGCGGCCCCGTCATTTCAGGAGACATCTACAACGGCGAGACGTATGACGCACGCCGCGAAAGCGACTGGAGCATGCCGGAATATGATACCTCCGAATGGTTCGCCACAGCTGAAAACACAGAATTCAACGGAGAAATCACAGCCTTCCGCAGCCCCACGGTCAAGGTGCGCGACTTCTTGCGCCGCACGCCCCAGACCATCACCGTATATGAAGGCACGAAAGCCTCCGGCACCACTTACGGCACTATCAATGTGGTCCGTACATTGGAAGGCACGGAAACCCTCCGGCTGAAAGCCGGTGAAACCGCCCTTTTCGACCTCGGACAAAACATGACGGGATGGATACGGTTCACGACCAAAGGAGAACGCGGCACGAAGCTCCGCTTCAAGTTCGGGGAAATGCTGAACGACACGGGAGCAGCCGACCGCGCCAATGACGGACCGGGCGGAAGCCTCTACACCTACAATCTCCGCACGGCGGAAGCCACACTCCACTACACGCTGAAAGGAACGGAAGAGGGCGAGACATTCCAACCCTCCACCACTTTCTTCGGCTTCCGTTACTGCGAAGTAACAACCACCTCGGATGTGGAAATCAGTAAACTTACGGGAGAATTCGTCGGTTCCGACCTCGAAGAACTGGCTACTTTTGAAACTAGCCATCCGGACATAAACCAACTTTACAGCAACATCATCTGGAGCCAACGCGACAATTTCCTGAGCGTGCCCACCGACTGCCCGCAACGCGACGAACGCCTCGGTTGGACGGGCGACACACAAGTGTTCGCACGCGCGGCTTCCTATAATACGGACACACGTGCCTTCTACCGTAAATGGTTGAATGACCTGCGCCAAAGCCAACGCGAAGACGGGGCATATCCGGAAATCGCACCGTTCTGCAACTTCTGGGGCTTCGGTAACTCAGGATGGGCCGATGCCGGAGTCATCGTACCTTGGACCGTCTATCTCATGACCGACGACCAAAGTGTACTGAGCGAAAGCTACGCTTCCATGAGCCTCTACATGGATTGGCTCTCCACACAAAGCGGAGGAGGCTTCAAGTACAACGGTGCCGGTACGGCCACAGGCGACTGGCTCTCTTACGAGACCACGGACGGACGCTACGTCAGTGTATGCTATTATGCCTACGTGGCCCAACTGATGAGCAAGATTTCAGGAGTGCTGAGCGAGGCACAGGCCGACCGTTTCTATTTGGATTCACTGAAATACAGCACTCTCTACGAAAACATCAAGGAAGAATTCCAACGCAGGTATCTCAATTCCGACGGCCTGCCCAACATATCCACGCAAGCCTCTTACCTGATGGCCTTGAAGTTCGGCCTGTTACCCGAAACCGCCATAGGGAAAGCCCGCGAAGTGCTGCGCAAAAAAATCACAGACAACGGTTACAAACTGAGCACCGGATTCCTCGGCACGAGCATCCTAAACCAGACACTCAGCGCGGAAGGCATGGATGACTTGGCCTACGACCTGCTGCTGCAACGCGAGAACCCATCGTGGCTGTACAGCGTAGACCAAGGAGCCACGACTATTTGGGAACGTTGGGACTCCTACACCAAGGAAGGCGGGTTCAACAAGCACCCGTGGATCATGAACTCCTTCAACCATTACTCCTACGGTGTGGTGTCGGAATGGATGTTCCGTTACGTGGGCGGCATCGAGGCAGACGAAACACAACCCGGATTCAAACACATCATCCTGCAACCCACTCCGGACTTCAGGACGGCATTCCCCACCGGACAAAAACGCATCACGCAGGCCAAGGCATCTCATCTGTCCGGATACGGGCGTATCAGCAGTGAATGGCAATACAAAGAGGACGGACGCATCAGCTATACGGCCACCGTACCGGCCAACACTACAGCCACACTCTATCTGCCCCTAATGGAAAAGACAGACAACATCACTGAAAGTGGAAAAGACCTGAAAGAAGCAGAAGGCGTGGACTTCAAAGGCATAGTAGACGGAAAGGCCGTGATAGAACTGCAATCGGGCACCTACCAGTTCGACATGGAAAAAGGGAAGCCCCGACCGTGTGGAAGAAAGTACGTCCCCAAACTTACGCATACATCCCAACCCCTTCTGTGACAGGCTCCATCTTTCTTGCAGCGAAGACATCCGCTATGCCAGTGTCACGGCTTGCAACGGGCAAATCCTGTATCGCCAGCACCGTGGTGGGAACATCGACACGTCTGCTTGGGCACCCGGCATCTACGTGGTGAGGGTGGACACGCCGGAACACAGCTACACCGAAAAGGCTATCAAGAAATAAAATGACAACCGAAAAGAAAAGCACTTCCTTATAACGCTCTGTATACCAACATAATGAAACAAGCAAATCGTTTGGCTTAGATTGATTTTCCATTCTGCGCCAAACGATTTTTCAATCTCCTGAGATTGATTTCCCGTTTGGCGCAGAATGATTTTCGGACGAGGCTTTCCTTTACAATGCTTTCCATTCCCCCATAAAAAAACGGCCATTCGCTTGCCTAAATCAGCAAAAATCTTTTTCTTTGCCACTGCAATCCAATATACTTCAATCAATGAAAGACAAAACATTACACCTGATTTCAATCCTGTTAGCCGGGTGCAGCACATTCCCGGCCCTCGCACAAAATTTCAGCTCAAGCAGCAACCTGAAGCCCCAACCCACGGCAGACCGCGTCGTACCCTTCCGGCTTTCGGACAAGGGCATCACCCATAAATATGTAGAATGGGGGGCAGACATTGCATGGCTTGATGAAAACAACCTGCGACGCAGTGCCGCCTTCATGGGCAAGGACAACCTTGACGTGGTACGCACATCCTTCCAACCGGACCTGCCCATCGTGGACGGAAAAATGCAACAGGGGACAATCGACACACTGCAAATGCGCGTCAACATGTTCAAATGGGTCAAACCCGATGTCAAACTCATGATTAATTGTGACGCGCCTTTCATGAGCACTTATTACACGGACGAGAACGGAGCCAACGCCGCCCATTGGGCAGAAATCATAGACCTTTCCACCCAATATTACCAAGATGCCGGTTACGAGGTCGTCTCTGTCGCCCCGTTCAACGAACCGGATTACTTGTACAACAACCAAGGTTCACCCAATGAGGCAAAACGAAAAGCCGAGTTTGCCGCAATCATCACGGAATTAAAGCAAAAAGAACGTTTCAATAATATCCGCATGTGTGGCGGAAACACGCTGAACTCCGACCAGGCCTTGCCGTGGTACAATTACTTGAAAGACCAACTGGATGAGGGAAACACGCACCAACTGGCCGGAAGTTTCGACAACTTCGCCCAATTCTTCACCACGGTGAGAGAAGACGGCAAACATGCCACCGGTGACGAGATGCACAACGTCATGGAAGCCATGGTAGGCTTGGAATACGGCATGCAAACCGGAATATGGTGGGGATGGGCAGAATACACACGTGGCGAGTTCTGCAAGGCGAGCCATGGTGAACGGTTGGCCTACGCGGAGCATCGTCCCAACTGGACGGCAGCGTCGGTCTACCGTGCACCGGACGGCAAGGTACAGGCGTTCGGCGGGACATCCGAACGGCAAGCCGTCACCACCTCCTACCGCTTCCTTTCTAAAGAGCGCGACGTGTTCTTCGACGGACACGGGCCGCAACGGGAATACGTCATGGAGCTTCCGGGCGGAGCACCGGGAAGTTACCAAGACGGGCAGACCAATGCCGAAACCGTGGTGAACATCACGTGGGGCGATGACGTGCAACCCGTGGTGGACGGCACCTACGCATTAATCAACAAAAGCAACCTAAAACTGTTGGACAACGACAACGGCTCCCTCACCTCATCCACTTATTCCACAGGCAAAAAGTCGTTGCAATGGCATGTAAATCCGGTAGACGCTCGCATCGGAGGTGCGTTCAGCTACCACCAGATTCTTTCGGGCACTTCAAACCAGACGCTCGACGTACTGAACTGGTCGATGGACGACGGCACGGAAATCATACTTTACCAAAACAACAAGGGCACTAACCAACAATGGTACTTGGAATATGCAGGCGACGGATGGTTCCGCATCCGCAACCGCAACAGTTCGCTGTGCCTCAAGACATCAGGCAACAAAATCGTACAGGCCGAACCAGACGAAGAAAGCGCAGCGCAACTCTGGCGCTTCATCCCGACCGGCATCCGTCCGCGCATCCGCGACATCGATGCTCCCACCGGCCTGAAAGCCGAAATCCGCGCATCCTCCGTGCTCCTGACATGGGAAAAGGCAGACGCCACAGCCCCGACCTACACCGTGCTGCGTTCGGAAACTCCGGAGGAGGGTTATGAAATCATCGCACGCTACGTGGAGGACACGGCTTTTGTGGACAACAAAGCCGAAGAGGGAAAGACATATTATTACACCGTCAAGACTGTGGATGCTTCGATGAATACTTCCCCGGCATCCTTGACCGTAAGCGCAAGCGTAGCCCCGACGGATGCCCTCTTCGCACGCTATGAATTTGAAGAAAACCTCCACGACACGACCCTTAACATCCGCCACGGGGTCATGCCGGAAGATGGTGTGTACACCGAAGGAAAATCCGGCCAATACGCTTTGGCTCTGGACGGTTTTGGCCAGTACGTGCAACTGCCGACCCACGTGGCCGACCACGCGGAAACCACCATTTCAACGTGGGTGTACTGGCAAGGCGGCAACAGTTGGCAGCGCGTGTTTGACTTCGGAAACGGGGAAGACGAATATATGTTCCTCACCGTGCGTTCGGATGACGGCCGGATACGGTTTGCCGTCAAAAACGGTGGAGACGAACAGCAATTAGACGGCGAACGAATCACGCCATACCGCAAGGAATGGATACATCTGGCCGTCACGATAGGAAAAGATGAAGTTTGCCTCTATTTGAACGGAGCACTTATGGCTTCTTCAAAAGACATGACCTTGCGCCCTTCCGACTTCCACCCGTTGCTGAACTACATCGGGCGCAGCCAGTCTGCAGCCGACCCGTTGTTCAACGGCAGTATCGACGACTTCCGTATATACGATTATGCTTTAAGTGCTGAAGACATCAAGAAGCTCGCAGACGGCACCACCCGTATCTGCGGCACGCCGAAAGACGAGCCAGGCACGTTCGACGTAGGTCCGTTGCCTGCCGACCGCCGCCTCGACGTGCGTTACTTGTTGGACAACGGTCCGGAAAGAGTGGACTTCCACATTTACGACCTGCAAGGCAACATGCAACTTACCCAAAGAGGCACGAACGGAGCCACGACTTCATTCGATGTCAGCAGACTTCCTGACGGCATGTATATCCTGAAAGCCCGGTGCGGACAGGCGAACGACAGCAGGAAATTTACGGTACGGCATCCTTAACGTGGATGCGCACGACCACACCCTAAACCGTCCCGGAAAACAGTTCCCTTGTTTTCCGGGACGGTTCCGTTTATGGAGCGGGAACTATTCGTGGAATACGCTCAATGCAAAAAAATACAAAAGTTTGCAAAAACGGAGGGGGGGGGTAAACGGAATTATCGTATATTTGACACCGTTTCCGGAAGGAAATAGAGAATATTAATATTATTAACTTAATTTCTGTCCAAAATGAAAAACAGATTACTTGCCTTAATGGCACTTTGCGGTGCGACTTCGTCAACACTTCCCTTGTGGGCCGCATGGGATGATCCCGTACTACAATTCACAGAACCGAACTTAGCTACCGATGGTACCGGAGGCGGGGTGTTCTACATCTACCACGTAGCCACACAAAAGTTCATGGCCGCCGGACAACCACACGGCACACGTCTTGTAGTAGCAGATGATGGACAAGAAGTAACCCTAAGTTACGGGCAAGACTATGAATTGAGCCGCCGTGCGGAGAGTGACCCTGAATACTCGGAAGCCTACGGTTGGCGCTTAAGTATAATGAAAGCTCCCTCCAACGGAGGTTTCCATGAGTTGTTCAACGATGCAGCCGCCAGCATTTGGGTAGACCACAACAAACAGGGACATATCTTATGGAAGATTGTGGCACAGGACAAGGCCAACAAGGTCTACCGCATAAAGATGATAGATGAAGACAAGCTTTATGGCACGGAAGCAAACGACGGCTTGTACGCCAATGCCTACATGGGAATAGACGAAGGAAAGCTTGAAGTGTCCCCGTCCATCGACACATCCACTTCCGGACATGAAACTGCCAGCTTGGATTGGAAGTTCGTGGATTCCGAGGTATATACGGTCTATAAAGCCAAGAAAGAATTGCAAACTCAACTGAATGCCGCTGACGAGGCCGGATTCAGCGATTATGCAAAGTATGCCGAGATTTATAATAAGGCTAACGCCACGGCTGAAGAAGTCGAAGAAGCAGCCAAAGCCTTAAAGCAAGACATCGTAAACTGGAAGAGTTCGGAAGCCACACCGGACAAACCCGTAGAATTCACTAACGCCATCGCTAATAATTCGTTTGCTGACGGGAACAACGGTTGGAATGTAGTGGGAAGCATCGGACATCAAAGCGGAACGAGCTACGAGACTGCCGACAACAAATACAAAATGGATCACTTCTCCGAAAAATGGGTGACTTCTGCCAACAACGGCAACCTTTCGGGCAATCCGATGGATATCTCCCAAACTTTGGAAAACATGCCTGTGGGAAAATACCGCCTCACGGCCAACACCATCGGATACTGGCAAGGCGACTGGCAAAATACCGTGCCCCATGGGGTCTACGTCTTTGCCGAGAACAACGGGACGGAATACCGTGCCGAAGCACACACCATCGAATTCGGTGGAATCAGAGGTACTGAAGCCCCTGCTGAAGGCACTCCTTCTCCGCGCAATGTAATCTTGGAATTCTTCGCCTTGGAAGGCTCTATCAAGATAGGCTTCAAGACCGTCAACACAAACTGCAACTGGGTGGGCGTGGACAATTTCAAGCTCGAATATCTGGGTCTGGTCGAAGGCGGCATGGCAGAAGAACTGAACAAGGTCATCACCAAAGCCGAAGAACTAAAAGCAAAATATGACACCAACCAAGAAAAATACTCAATAGCCGGAGAGGAAAAGTTCACCAAGATGCTCCAAGCCGCTAAAGATGCGGCCTCCAACCCGGAAGTCGATGACAAGACCTTGGGCATGTTACTCACTACGGTACAAACCGGCATGGACACGCTGACTGCTGATGTGAACGCCTACAAGACCTTGAACCAAAAAATTTTGGATTTGTCAAATGCATGGGACAACGGAGTATATGTAGATTTAGACCTCCCCGATTACGAGCAATTCCTCATAGATTTGGAAACGGCACGGGATGGCAGGACATTCAATCCCGCCGAAGTAGACAGCATACAACCGCGCGCCGACCGGATTTGGATGTCGGGAATAAAGAAGGCCTTACTAAATGGGGATACCGACAATGTGACTGGGATAATGAATAATCCCGGTTTTACGGGCAGCAAGGACGGGTGGAAATACGACTTCGTGTCTGGTGACAACAAGTTCAACTATGGCTATAACATGGGTGAAGTTTATCAAACGGTTTGTGACGTATACCAGGAGTTGGAGGGCTTGCCCAATGGCACGTATGAAGTCACTTTGCAAGGGTTCTACCGCCCGACATGGAATGGCACCTGCGCATCCGCATGGGGCCTGGAAGGCGATACCACGAATGACATTTTGGCTTATGCTTTCGGCAACAACACAAAAGCCAAGCTATGCCACCCGTTTGAATGCGTACAAGACACCAATACCGTGAACAATTGCGAGCAGTTGACAGCCGGTGGAGCGGAACTTGAAGGAAAGTGGACTCCCAATGGCATGGCCAGTGCTGCAGCCATCATGGAAGCCAACCCCGATGCTTATAAGCTCTCTTTCAAATGTTATGTGGAAGATGACGGGAAACTCCGTGTGGGAATAACCATTCCACAGGCCGGATTAGCCGGATATTGGGCTTTGTTTGACAACTTCCAAATCAAATACGCCGGAGCTGATGACATGAGCGGTGCCGTTTCTACCATCAACGCCCTGATTGCAGAAGCCACTGATTTGCTTAACAACGAAGAAGCCCTGACCACAGAAGAAGCCAAACAAACACTGGGCGCAGCCATCGAAGCTGCCAACAATGCCATAGCTGAAGGCTTGACCCTCGAAACCTACAAAGCACAAAACGAAGCTTTGAACGCTGCCATCAAGGGCGGACATGATGCCATGTCGGCAGCTTCCGCGTTCGAGACATTGGTAACAGAGCATATCAACAACTTCGACACGGGCGTATACGACCCATACTCGTCCAAAGCAGAATACGGTAAATTCCAAGACCTATTGTTGGATGAAATGGAACCGGCACTGGCACAAAGCCTGGAATCCATAAAATGGATTGAAGATGCCACCGTGAAAATCGACAAGGCTTACGCCACGATGGTAAGCACGGACATCGACTTCACCGGAGCTAGCATCAACGCGCCAGCCGATGTCACCGCAATGATACAAAGCCCGAGTTTCTCCGTTCCCGACCCGAACGACCCCTCCAAGGAACTCTCCTCCATCAAGGGATGGGTGACCACGGAAGGCAACAACGCCAACGCGACCGGTGCACAGAACTATGAGTTCTACGTGGGCAAGGGCGATGCAGACATCCACCAAGTACTGTATGCCTTACCCAAGGGATACTACCGTTTGGTTTATAACGGCTTTTACAGAGCCGGAGGAGCAGTGGAAGCCGCCGTTGCACACCGCGACAGCACGGATGCCCGGAATGCGAAAGTCTATGTAGAGGCCGGTGATGGTAAATGGAGCAAAGAACTGGCTTCCATTTTCGACCACGTAAACGAATACAAGTATGATGGCGGTGATTTCGCATTGGCTGACAGCCTCTTCCCTGAATCAGACAAACTTTACCACTTTGTGGTGAACAATGTGAACGGGACGAAAGCTGCATTCGACGAAGGATTGTACGAAGGTAACTTCTCATTCTACGTATCGGAGAACGGGCAACCTGTCACCATCGGAGTCAGCAAAAAAGAAGTAATTCCTAACGACTGGGCTATCTTTGACAATTTCCGCCTCTATTATTACGGTGACGGAGATGCTAACAAACCGGGAGACTTCACTTCTGCCATAGAAGATGCTGTTACCGACGGCAAGGCAAACGTAGTAAGCACAGCATGGTATACCATCAACGGCGTACGTGTAGATGAGCCGAAACAACGCGGTATCTATATTCGTCAGGATTTGATGAGCGACGGCACCAAGAAGTCAGTGAAAGTGATAGTCAAGTAACTTCTTGTTTAAGTTAATACAATGTTTTGTGATGAGCCGGTTCGAACCATGTGAATCGAACCGGCTCACTTTATCTCCTCTTAAACAATACCTAATAAATGCAACATCAAAGGCGTAAAAAGAGCCGTCAACAACCCGTTCAGAATCAATCCTAAGCTGGCATACGCCCCATAAATACGCCCGTATTCCATGGCACGCGATGTCCCGACGGCGTGCGAAGCCGTGCCCATGCTCAGGCTTTGGGCGATAGGGCTTTTCACCCTCCCTACCTGAAGAATCTTAAATCCGCATACCGCTCCGAACAGTCCGACCAACACGACAATGGCAGCCGTCAGGGAAGGAATACCGTTTAACGATTCCGTCACGGCCATCGCAATAGGAGTCGTGACCGACTTGGGCGCAAGGGAGATAATCACATCATCGGAGGCTCCCATCCATTTGGCGGTCAATACCACCGAAACAATGCCGACAAAACAGCCGACCAACTGGGAAACCAACACCGGCATCAGTTGCCGCCGGATGCTCTTGAGTTGCAGATACAAAGGCACACCCAAAGCCACAATGGCCGGTTTGAGCCAGAAGTCGATGATGGAAGCACTCCCGGCATACGTCTCGTACGAAATACCCGTAACTTTCAGGAAGCCTATCAAGACCAATATGGCCAACAATATGGGATTCAACACCACCCAGCCTGTACGCGCCTGCAAACGTTTGGCCAGAAAATACACGCCGAACGTCAGCGCGATAAGGAAAAAATCACTTTCTAAATACTCCATGTCTTCTTACCCATTGATGCACGTGCCCCGTGACGACTAGAACCAATACCGTACTGACCACCGTGGCCGTAAAAATCGGCCAGAACTCAGCGGCAATCACATCGAAATAAAGCATCAGGGCCACTCCCGGCGGAACGAAAAAGAACCCCATGTTGCTTACTAAGAAATCTGAGATACCCTTGACCCAACGCAGCTTTACCCATCCCATCTGCAAGAAGGCGGTCAGGAGAAGCATACCGATAATGCTGCCCGGCAATTTTACCCCCGTGGCCCACACCACGAAGTCGCCCAAAGCCAGACAGCCGAACAAAATCGTACATTGTTTTACCATGTCTACAATCTTTATAACCTTAAAACGCCAAAAAACTATATTCTTACTTACAAAAAGCCCTCGTGCGCCGCTCCCTCTCGAAACGACACACGAGGAATATTCTCAAAAGAGGCAAATATTACTCCTTAACGATTGATAATCAATTTTTCCGTAACTGTACCGCGAGTCGTTTTCTTCACCAAGATATAAATGCCACTCTTCTGTACGTACCCCTTTACATCTGCAATTTCTTCCGCAGACAAATCGCAAACTTTCACACCATCCAAAGCATAAAGCGTAGCCCCCAGAACCTCTCCGTCTGCCACAACCGAAGAAACGGAAGAGCCGTCATGCCATTTCGTAAACTTCAGAATGGAATTCAATTCAAAGTTGCCTTCTCTGTCTGCAATATAACGTTTCATGCTGAGCGGACGGCCTTGCTCGTCGTACTCCCACTCCATCTTTTCTTTCGAAGAATACTCTACGCCTTCGTTTCCGATTTCTTCCCTTGAATTTTCAACCTCATCTCCCATTTCATTGAATACATGTGTCTCTTTCATAATAAAAAGGTCGCCGTAAGAGTTATCCCGGTCTTCCAACACATAGCTACCGTTGTCATCCGTATAGGTCAGCGTAACCACATCATCCAATATGTCTCCCGCTTTCATGGTCTGTGTCAGCGTTTTCTTGTCCTCGCTCACACTTCCGGTCAACACCAAGTCAAATGTCTCTCCGTCCTCAGTAACGGTTCCGGTAGCATTACAAATCCACGTACCACTCCCGAAATTTTCTGTCAAATCAATAGCATAAGCATTAAACGGAACCGCAGCATAAACCTCTTTTATATCGGTCACGTTCATCTCTGTCTTATAAAGGACTTCTCCGCCACCTCCATATTCTTCATACAAATTCCTCCATGAAGAAGGAACCTCACCGTTCCAGGTATAGATGTCCTCCATACGGAATTCACGGACATCCTCCACAGCCCGTGTCACACGCCCCGCCTGGTCCAACTCGATGATGTCATAATTTTCGTTCTCCAATTTCGTACGTACCCCTCCTTCCATCGTAGTACGTTGACGATATTCAAACGGGGTTTTCTCATGCGTTATGGCCGATTCCCGGTAATGATACTGGTCCAATAACACCGGATATCCCTTAGAATAGTCATAAGAGGATTTCTGAACATAAAAAGAGTCAACCTCTCCACTCATGGTATATACAGAAGAGGAAGAAACAATCTGCCCCTTTGCGTCATACTCATACCAATAATACGGCTCCTCAGAAACCTCTCCGTTATACACAGTATATTCCTCTGCCGACGCAGGCTGCACTCTTTCCACAGCCAAAACCGGACGAGCCTTCAGGATATTCTCTGTTCCCACTTTCATTTGCGCAGCTTTTCCTTTCTTCCGAATCAACTGTGCATTTACAGTCACAACGCCACACAATATGGCCATGCTAAAAAAAAGTAATCTTCCTTTCATACGCTTATTATTTAAATAATTGGTTGCAAAAATATCCCATAACCTCAAAATAAACAATAAACTTAGGATAAAAAAGTTTAATGCTTTGCTTTCTATTCATCCAATTGCCGTATATAACCTAACGCAATTATATTTCGTTGCACTTTTGACACATCACCATATTTTTCTCTGTTCCGCAGCGGAAAATATTAGATTTTGTTGAACATCAGACCGATTTTTCCGTAACTTTGGCTCATCAACTATTAGCATTGATATCATCATGAGAAGAAGACTACTATCACTTTATGCCGTCCTTTGTATGGCACTGGTCGTAATGGCTGAGGGCAAAGCCAAGTATGTATTTTATTTTATCGGTGACGGAATGGGAGTCAACCAAGTAAACGGAACGGAGACCTATATGGCTGCCGTGGAAGGGCGTATCGGAACATCACCGCTCTGCTTTGCACAATTTCCATACGTGGGGCTTGTCACGACGTATTCCGGTACGAACGGGGTAACCGATTCTGCCGCCGGAGGAACGGCCCTTGCTACCGGAAACAAAACGAAAAACGGAGCATTGGGCATCAAGTCCGACTTGACCACCCGCATCAATAGCATAGCCGCTTTGGCCAAATCAGAGGGGAAGGCCGTGGGCGTCACTACAAGCGTATCCGTGGATCATGCCACTCCCGCATCTTTCTATGCCCACGTAAAAGACCGGAACATGTATCATCAAATCGGCAAAGACCTCATAGCAGCCGGGTTCGATTTCTATGCCGGTTCCGATTTCCTGCAACCGGAAAACAATGAACTGAGCGGAAATAAGGACTTGTACACACAATGCCGGGAGGCCGGTTATACCATCGCACGCGGATATGCCGACTACCGTAAAAAGGCAAAAAAAGCCGATAAAATGCTCCTGTTGCAAACCGAAACGGCCAACAAGGCAGACCGTACCAGTATCCCCTACGCCATAGACCGTCAAAAGAATGACCTTACCTTACAGGATATTACTCGGGCAGCCATCCATTTCCTCAGCCAAAAGGATACGGACGGTTTCTTCTTGATGGTGGAAGGCGGAAAAATCGACTGGGCTTGCCACAGCAACGATGCGGCAACAGCTTTTAAAGAGGTTATAGACATGGACAATGCCATCAAAGTGGCATACGAGTTCTATGAACAGCATCCTGACGAAACGCTGATTATCATCACAGCCGACCACGAGACCGGAGGGATTGTTTTAGGAACAGGTAAGTACGAACTGCGTACCGACCTGCTGAAATACCAAAAACAAAGTGCGGGAGCCTTCAGTAAAATGATAGCCGCACAACACCAGAAAGAGGGCAAAAAGTTCACGTGGGATTTCGTACGCAAGCAGTTACAGGATAACTTCGGATTTTGGTCTCAAATACCATTGGATGAACGGGAAACGGAGCAACTCAAAAAAGCATACGAGAATTTCTGTGAAGGAGTGGCCAAAGACACGAAGACTTTGTATGAAAGCGAAAACATCATTGCCTCTACAGCACGGCAACTCATGGCTCGGAAAGCTATGGTAGGATGGCAAAGCGGAGGACATTCCAACGGCTATGTTCCGGTGTTTGCCATAGGAGCCGGTGCCGAAGAATTCACCGGACGTATCGACAACACGGAAATCCCTAAAAAGATAGCTGAAATAGCGGGCTACAAGGAATAAGGAAGACAAAACACACAACCTATAATAGAAAGAGAAGTAGAGGAAGGAGTTCCCCGTACTTCTCTTTTTCTTCTTCAAATGTCATATAGGACTGATTTTATTCTCATTAACAGGAATGACATAGCATTGCAACCAACATTTAAAACGAACGTTACAGTGTCTTAAAAAGACTTTAGTTCCTTTGCAGTGTATTTAGAAAGCGACTCAAATACATATAGCAAATAGAGAAAAATGGAAACTAAAGTTTTAACGAGATTGGGCAAGAGTATGGCAATCCTGGCTATCAGCAGCCTGACGACCCATGCCATACAGGCTCAAAGCTTGGTGAGAGGTCAAGTGACGGACACAAAGGGTGAACCGTTAATGGGCGCCACTATCAAGGTAAAGAACAGTCAAGAAGGAGCCATCACGGACTTGGACGGGAAGTTTTCGTTCGAAAGCAAGCGGACGCTGACAGCCAAGGACCGCCTGGAGGTGAAATATGTAGGTTTCAAGACACAAGAAATCGAATATTCCAATAAAGCCCTCCAAGTTCATTTGGAGGAAGATGCGGAAGAAATCAATGAGGTAGTGGTAACCGCATTGGGCATCAAGCGCGACGAGAAAGGCTTGGGATACGCCACGACGAAAGTGGAAGGCAGCCAAATCACCGGTACAATGCCGGCTAACTGGTCGTCGGCTCTGACAGGAAAAGTGGCCGGGTTGAGCATCATCTCTTCCGGAGGACCTTTAAGTACCAGCCGGATATCCGTCCGAGGAGATGTTTCACTGAATGCGAATGGCAATAATGCTTTGGTAGTCGTAGACGGTGTTCCCCTGAGCAGCCCGATGACCAACCCGGGAATGGCCTACGGAGCCGGCGATGCAGCCGAACTCTCGGTTGACTACGGCAATGGTTTCTCAGACTTGAATCCGGAAGACATCGAAAGTATCCAGGTATTGAAAGGAGCCAGTGCCACAGCCTTGTACGGTTCGCGTGCAGCAAACGGCGTCATCATGGTAACCACCAAATCGGGAGCCGGTGCCAAGAAGGGGCTTGGCGTTTCTTATAGTGCCCACGTCAGTATGGATAACGTCATGCGTTGGCCCGACTATCAATATGAATTCGGACAAGGACAAGCCAAAAACATCGGTGCGGAAGGTACGGCATACGCCGGACAACATTACTATTCATACGGTGCCGGTCCGGACGGGACTCCCAGTACCGGTGGAACCAGCAGCGCATTCGGTCCGCGTTTCGAAGGACAGATGTTCTATCAATACTCTCCGGAGAACCAAGGCCGTGCCGATGCTGCGACTCCTTGGGTGGCTTACAAAGACAACCGGAAAGACCTGTTTCAAACAGGTTATACACTGACCAACTCCGTAGCGTTGACCGGAAAATCAGACCGGGGCAACCTGAGAGCCTCTATCACACATACCAAAAACGAATGGATATTGCCCAATACCGGCTTTCAACGCGTATCGGCCATGGTATCGGCAGCCCAACAAATCTCACGTGCTTTACGTGTCAACTTCAAAACGAGCTATACTTATCGTAAAATCAACAACACTCCCGCATTGGGATACAACAGTAATTCCATTGCCTACTTCCTCATCTTCCAGAATCCGAACGTGAACCTGGACTGGTTGCGCCCCATGTGGAAAAAAGGGCAGGAAGGACTTGAACAGTTGCAGCCTTACAGCAGCTACATCGGTAATCCCTTTGTCACGCTGTATGAAGCAGAGAACCCTTCGGAAAAGCATAACGTCGTCTCTACCGTATCGGCCAACCTGAAGCTAAGCAGCAAGTTCGACTTCATGATACGTTCCGGCATACAACTCTCGGTCGACCAACGCGAACAGCATCGCCCCATCAGCGACGTGGTATTCCGCAACGGGTTCTTTAAAAAAGAAAACGTTTTCGACTACGAATTGAATAGCGACGCCTTGTTGACCTATCATGATTCATACGACGGAGGATTCCACCTCAATGCTTCCGTAGGAGGCAACATGATGCAACAACGTTATGACTTACTGTCGGCTTCCGTCAACGGACTTATTACCCCCGGTGTGTACAAGCTGTCTAACGGAATCTCTAACCCGAACGTCGTGAATACCATCCGACGGAAAGCTTTGAACAGCCTTTATTTCACCGCCAACCTATCCTGGCAGTCCAAACTGTTCCTCGATGTGACAGGACGCAACGACTGGTCGTCTACCCTTCCCCGTAACCACCGTTCTTTCTTCTATCCTTCGGTCAGCGCCAGTGCCGTCATGAATGAATTATTCGCCCTGCCCGACCCCGTCAGTTTCTTTAAGCTCAGGGCTTCTTTTGCCCAAGTCGGTAACGACACCGACCCTTATAAGACCTCCGCTTACTACGACAACAGCAATTTTCCGGGGGCGGCCGAAGTGGCTTCCACTTTATACAATCAAGACTTTAAACCTGAAATCTCGACGAACTACGAGGCCGGCTTCGACTTCCGTATGTTCGACAATCGAATAGGTGTAGACTTCTCGTTTTACTATAATCGCACTAAAAACCAAATTTTGGATGCTCCTCTCGACCCGACCACAGGATACAGCCGCGGCACAATCAATTCCGGCTGCGTCCGTAACAGGGGATATGAATTGGAAATCACGGCCACGCCGGTCCTGACACGCGACTTCCGATGGAACACGACGCTCACATGGTCGAAGAATGACAATAAAATACTTTCACTGGCTGAAGGAGCAGACGAAAACCAGGTCATCAGCACTGTGGGAACCGCATCCATCATCGGACGTGTAGGAGGTACCACAGGAGATTTATGGGGCTACAAACTGGTACGCGACCCCGAGGGCAACGTGATTATCGGAGACAACGGCTTACCCGAACAAGCCGACGAAATCGAATATGTAGGTACAGCCTATGCCGACTGGAAAGCCGGATGGTATAATGAGTTCTCTTATAAAGGCTTTAAATTAGGAATCCTGCTTGACGGACAAGTAGGCGGTACAATCTACAGCATGTCATTCCACAAAATGATGGAACAAGGCAAACTCACACAATCCCTGAACGGACGCCTTCCGGGCACGGAGTATTATATGGATGCCAACGACCCGCGCATTGCAGCCGCCGGCTACACGCCCCAAAGCGGAATGTACATGATAGCACCGGGCGTGGTACGGAATGACGACGGAACGTTCTCGCCCAACACGAAAGTGGTAACTATCGAAAGTTTTTATAAGGAGTATTATCGGAGAGCCAATGTAGAAACCAACTCGTTCGATGCCTCTTTCTTGAAAATCAGAGAAATCCGATTGGAATACGAACTCCCTAAGAAAGTCTTGGAAAAATCTCCATTCTCAAAAGCCTCGATAGCCGTATACGGACGCAATCTGTGGTGTTTCACTGACTATCCTCTCTTCGACCCGGAATCCGTAGCCTTGGATGGCAGTTCCATGGTATCCGGTATAGAAACAGGCTCGCTGCCTACTACAAGAACTTTCGGCTTCAACCTCAATCTTACTTTCTAAAGAACAAAAACAATGAAAAGAACGAATCTTTTAAGAAATATCACACTCGGAATGGTATTAAGCGGCTTTGCCTGCTCGTCATGTACCGACTTCGATGAACTGAATACAGACCCCACACGTATGGAAAAGGTGAATCCCGGCACTCTGCTCGACCCGATTCTTTACGACATGGGCACTTATAACTGGAACCGCTATTACGACTACACATTTCCTTTGATGCAATGTCTCGTAAGCAATAACGGCACAAGCGGGGTCGGATGGTGGAACATGACAGACTCCCGGGGCGACGGAACATGGAACACCTACTACAAATGGATCAACAATGCCAAAGAAATCCAACGGCTCAATGCCCAACTGGCTTCCCCAGAACCGAACTACGAGGCTGTATCCCTCACCTTGCAAAGCTGGATGTACGGCATATTGGCCGATGCTTTCGGTGACATTCCCATGTCGGAAGCCTGTTCGGCCGACCAAGGTATTCTTGCTCCCCGGTTCGACCGGCAAGAACAAGCCTACCGGCAAATCCTCGACAATCTGAAAACGGCCAACAGTTTGTTCGACACAGAAAGCGGACTCGTGTACAACACTTCCGGAGACATGCTTTACAGCACTACCGACGGAGAAGGCATCAAGAAATGGCAGAAATTCTGTAATTCGCTCCGCATGCGTACCTTGACCCGGCTCTTGGATGCAGAAGGTTTTAACGCACAAGCCGAATTACAAGAAATGTACAATAATCCGGCTACGTATCCCGTATTCGAATCTAATGACGATGCTGCCATGTTGGGCATCTCGGGGGTATTCCCTGAAGAGGCACCCATGGCACGCCCTCAAGATTTCACTTCATACGTCAACTTATCTGAATTCTTCATCGACCTGCTCAACTCTTGGAATGACCCGCGCCTGCCGGTATTTGCCACCCAAGTGGAACAGGAAGACGGTACCAAAGCCTACGTGGGACTTCCCAGTGGTTATCTGACTCTACCGGCCATAACAGCTTCCCTCCCCAACCAAAGCATGGCAAAGGCTCCTATGGAGCTTACCTTGATGTCGTACGCAGAAGTGGAATTCATCAAGGCAGAATTGTTCCAAAAAGGAATCCTCCCCGGAGGTGCCACAGAAGCTGAAACCGCTTACAAGAAAGGTGTACAGGCTTCTGTGGAACAGTGGAACGCCACACTCCCCGCCGATTATTTCGATAATCCCCAAGCCCGATACGACGGTTCCTTGGAGCGTATCATGAATCAAAAGTTCGTGGCCTTGTATTTCTGCGACTATCAACAATGGTTCGAATACAACCGCACGGGGTATCCGGTTCTTCCCGTAGGAGAAGGCATACAAATCAGCCACAACCAAATGCCTCGAAGGTTTAAATATCCGGCCGCCGTGCAACGTACCAATATGGCAAACTACCAGGAAGCCAAAAAAAACATGGGCGGCGATGAGTTTTCCATCAAATTGATTTGGCAGAAGTAAAGCAAAACATAGAAGAACATGAAAAAAATTATTGTAGCAATGGCTGTTTGCTGCTGCGCAGGAACAGTCCCCGTAGAAGCCCGTCCGGAAAACCATACAGAAACAGCCGTCTCCACGTCCCATCCGGAAAAAAGAAACACCGAGAGTAAAGAAGCGTCAGGCACGGAGTTTGTATTCGACATATATGGCGACATTCCCGTAGTAAAAGTAGTTTTCGAATCCGACCACTTCCTCGGAGAGGGTATCGCTAAAAAGTGGGACACTTTCGTCCATAACTATACTCACGAATACGACATGTCCGTCGGTTTCTCCGACACATCGGTAGAAATAGTCAAACCGGCGGTATACAAAGCCGTCAATAAGGTGAATAAATATTATAAGAAAGCCGTCAACAAAAATCAGATTAGCCGCGATGCCGCCATCACCAACATGGCCCATATCCTGGACTGCGCCAACGTAATCTGCTTCGAACAAGACACCCAAACCTTAGAGCAAGCTTTGCGCTCGGCCGACCGACCGGAAGCAATCATCGCCCTATTCGATAAAGTAAAACTCAGAAAACATTAAAAAGCTATGAAACGTAACTATAAACATATCCTATTCCCGTTTGTTTTATGCGGACTGATGGCTGCCCAGACCTCGGCAGCCCCGGGAATCGTCAAAGGCCGTATCACCGACACCCAAGGAAAACCCGTAGCCCAAGTAGTCGTGACAGACGGACGTAATTTCACTACGACCGATGGCACGGGACATTACCGCATGGAAAGCGATGCAGAACGCCAACCGTTGGTTTACATCTCAACCCCATCTGCCTACAAGTTACCGGCAACCGACGGAATTGCTGACAGGTTCTACCAATTCCAAAAAGCGGATTCGCAAGAAAACACCTGTAATTTCACGCTTGAACCACGGGAAACCCCTACCCGCCGGTTTGTGTACATTGCCATTTCCGACCCTCAAGTGAAAACCGACGCCCATCTCGACCGTTTCCGGAAAGAAACCGTTCCCGACCTGAAATGCACTGTGGATTCTTTCAAAGGACAAGAAGTGGTAGGCATAGCCGTGGGAGATTTGGTCTGGGATGCCATGAACCTGGTAGAACCATATAAAGAATGTGTTTCCCACTTGGGACTGACGATGTTCCAAGCCATCGGAAATCATGATTTCAACCTTAAGTATGCCGATATGGAACGCACGGCAGTTCCGGAATCGGGTTATGGAGAAGCCGATTACCACAAAGCATTCGGCCCTACCGATTACTCTTTCAACATCGGCCAGGTACATGTCGTAACCATGAAAGACATAGACTACCAAGGCGGAAAGAAATACAAAGAAGCTTTTACTCCGGCCCAACTGGCATGGTTGAAAAAGGATTTGAGCTACGTGCCCAAAGGCCGTCTCGTGTTCCTCAACCTGCACGCACCTACTTCCAATACAACGGCAGAGGGCAGTGGAAACACAAGTAATACATCAGAGTTGTTGGACATTCTCAAAGATTACCAGGTACATATATTTGCCGGCCATACCCATTTCTACGAAAACGCACAACCTGCGGCTAACATCTACGAGCACAACATAGGAGCCGCCTGCGGAGCGTGGTGGGCCGGACACGTGAACCGTTGCGGGGCTCCCAACGGATACCTTATAGTAGAGGTAGACGACAAAAACGTGAAATGGCACTACAAAGCTACCGGGAAACCCTCTGACTACCAATTCCGCACCTATAAGCCGGGAGAATTCAAGAGCCAACCGAAACAAGTCGTGGCCAACATCTGGGACTGGGATCCGGACTGGAAAGTAGAATGGTTCGAAGACGGAAAACCGAAAGGCCCGATGCAGCCATTCGAAGATGAAGACCAGGACTTCATCACAATGAAAAACGGAAAAGCAGAAGGCTACCACACCCGCCATCTTTTCCGTGCCCAACCTTCCACGTCGGCCCGAACCATCACGGTCAAAGCGACTAACCGTTTTCATGAAAACTACACACAACAAATCGAACTATAAGCCTGATAAAAATGAACATCTATCAAAAAACCATTGCTACAGCCTGTCTTTGCCTCGCCGCACTAAGCATCCAGGCACAGACTCAAGTCATCGCCCATCGAGGTTATTGGAAAGCCGAAGGTTCGGCACAAAACTCATTGGCCTCTTTAAGAAAAGCGGCCGAAGCGAAAGTCTACGGAAGTGAATTCGACGTACAAATGACTGCCGACGGCATCGTGGTTGTCAATCATGACAATACCATCGGTTCGACAGCCATATCCCGGGCTACTTACGAGCAAATCAAAGAGAGCAAACTCAAAAACGGGGAGACGTTACCCACTTTGCAAGCTTATTTAGAGGAAGGACGCAAGCTGAAAGACCTGCAGCTTATTCTTGAAATCAAGAAGAACAAAAACAAAGAACATGAAGACCAAGCCGTGAAAACCATCGTAAAAATGGTAAAAGACATGGGAATGGAAAAACAAACGGAATACATCTCTTTCAGCCTGAACGTATGCGAACAGTTAGTCAAAGCCACCAACGGAGCCTCCGAGATATTCTACATCAACGGAGACCTCTCGCCCCAGGAAGCCAAGGCCAAAGGTTTCACCGGCATAGACTATAACTTCAAGGTGTTCGACCAACATCCCGAATGGGTAGAAGAAGCGCATCGTTGCGGTCTGAAAGTAAATGCCTGGACGACGAACAAAGAAGAAGACCTGAAAAGAATGCGCGACCTGGGAGTAGATTTTGTCACGACCGACCACCCCGTAGAGGCCATACGACTCATGAAAGAAAAATCATAGCGGACGAATCATTCCTCAAAACTCACATAAGGCTGCAGGCGTTCCAAATCGGAAGGGGAAAACTCCTCGTACAACGACAACGCTTGTAGCTTTTTTATCGGCCCGTATTTACGGCGATGCTCCACTATCACCCGGCTCTGATAGAAATTCAAATAGGGATGACGGCGCAAGACTTCTACCGACATCCGGTTGACCAGCAACGGACGATGTACGGCCGGAGATACCGTAAACCATCTTCCGATGTTTTCAGGCAACTCCCCCATCTCCTTCAGTTGAGCCACAGACACAAAACCGCCCAAACGGTTGCGGTAGTCCACAATCCGCCTCGCATAATAAGAGCCGATACCGGGAATCTTCTTCAATGTAGCCGTATCGGCCGTGTTCAGTTCCACCCGTATGCCTTCCGGGAATTTCTCTTGCCGTGGAGGGAGTTCCACGGTGTCTGTTCCCGGCAGACCGTGAGGGTACAAGTCCGACATCAACTTATACTTATCAGCGATACGGATATAAGGCAACAGCCTTTCGTAGTCTCCTTTTGTCAGTCCGTAAAGTTTGGAAAAATCTTCCGGACGGTGGTAACGTCCGCCACGTGCCCGGTATTTATAAATATTGCGCACTTGCCATGGCGACAAGCCCAAACGGAGCAAAGCGGTGGAATCAGCCGTATTGGGGTCGAAAAAGAATGTAGCCGGTTTCGCCTTAACGGGTTGTCCGTAGGTTGGCCCGCTACGTACGACTACCACGGTATCCGGTTTCAATCCGGCAAAAAAGCGTTCATAAACCAACGAGTCTCCGCTGTCTTCTTTCGCCGGTGTCCGGCGGTCGAACCACAAGAAAAAAGAAGTGGATAACACAATCCCCATCAATACGCCCGCCAACAGTAAGACCGCCCTTCTGTCCGCTTTCGAAAAATAGAAGAGATTACGCCACGTCCGCCTCATTTTCCGGTCATTTGAATAGTTCGTTTACAAAAATGGAAGCAATGGCCACCGGAGCCACAAATTTCAACAGAAAGATATAGAAACCGAAAAACGGTATCCGGAGTTTCCCCCAATCCGTCACTTCCTCCCGCACGATCCTACGGTCAAGATACCAACCGGTAAAGATAGAAATGAACATCCCGCCCAAAGGCAGCATCAGCTTGGCTGTGACAAAATCGAAAAGATCAAAAATAGTCATTCCTCCCAAACGGATTCCATTCAACAGCCCGAAAGACAAAGCGCAAAATCCCCCCAACGTCATACAAACCAAGGTCACCACGGTGGCAGCTTTCTTACGGGAAAGTTTAAAACGCTCGTGCAGATAGGCTGTAGCCACTTCATGCAAAGAAATGGTGGAAGTCAGCGCTGCCAACACCAACAATACGTAAAACATGAGCGAGAAGATATAGCCCACCCACGGTACACTCTTGAAAGCCAACTGGAACACATTGGGCAAAGTGACAAACACCAATCCCGGACCGGCATCGGGCGACAGCCCCGGAACAGAATAGACTGCCGGAAAAATGATGAAACCGGCCAACACGGCCACAAACGTGTCTATCAACGCCACGCTTCCGGCTGTCTTTACCAGATTGGCATCACGCGTAAAATAGGAAGCATACGTACAAAGACATCCCATGCCGACACTCATGGAAAAGAAAGCCTGCCCCATGGCATCGAGCACCACCTTGCCGTCTACCTTACTGAAATCGGGACGCAACAGGAAAGCCAACCCCTCGGACGAACCGGGCATGGAGAAGGAACAAACCACCAAGACACAAATAATCAACAGCAGCAACGGCATCATGACTTTGGAGAACTTCTCTATGCCGTCTTTTACCCCCCGGACGATGACGACATGTGTCAACAGGATAAAAGCCGCCATATAGAGTACAGGTTTCCAAGGACTGCCGACAAAGTCATTGAAGAAAAGCGTATAGTCCTTGCTCCCGGAAAATCGCCCCGTAGCCGATGCCACCATATACTCCAATGTCCATCCGGCCACTACGCCATAATATCCCAAGATAAGAAAAGCTGCCACGACCCCCATCATACCGACCCATTTCCAATGTGTACCCGGTGCCAACACTTCGTATGCCCCTCCCGTATTGGCCCGTGAACGGCGACCGATAAGAAACTCGGAAACCATCACCGGTATGCCCAGAAACATCACACACAGGATATAAACCAAAATAAAGGCAGCCCCGCCGTTCTCGCCCACTTCGCAAGGAAAACGCCAGATGTTCCCCAACCCGACAGCCGACCCGGCCGAAGCCAATATAATCCCGATCTTACTTCCAAAATTCACTCTTTCATTTGCCGACATAAGCCCGTTCTTAAAAATTAGACCTGTAATGCCGACAAAAGTACGAAAAAAGAATTATTTTTGCAGATAAATTGTTATTTATATGACGCACGAACTAACAAAATGGATAAGAAGACATCCGATTAGCGTTATCCTCATTCTCGTAATCTGGTATCTCTCGCTGTTTACCCCACCCAAGACCGAACTGGCCAACGTACGCTTTATTGACAAGTGGGCGCACTTGTTGATGTATGGTTCGTTGGCATTTGTCTTATGGATGGAAGACTGGCGTGTGCGGAAAGCTTCCCCCTCCATGCCACGTGCCCTTGCCCTCTATATAGGACCGGTAGCCATGAGCGGACTCATCGAATTGGCACAAGCCTACTGCACCACCGACCGGAGCGGCGACTGGCTCGACTTGGCCGCCAATGCCATAGGAGCATTGGCCGGCATTGTCCTCAGCGGCATGCTCACCCGGAAAATGCGCAAGAAAGCATAGCTCGCCGCACGCTACGCCTTCGCACCCCTATCCTTCCCGCCAAAGTTTATACGGATAAGTACGAAGGTGGGAATTGTAGTAACGGCGATCGCCTGTGACTTCCCGTCCGATGAAACCGGGCTTTTCAAAAGCTTCTTGTTCGTCGGAAAGTTCCACCTCGGCCATAATCAGCCCTTCGTTGTCGCCATAGAACTCATCGACCTCGAACACGTGCCGCCCCGACCGCACAAGATAACGCGTCTTGTCAATTACACCCGGTTCGCACAACCTCATCAGGTCTTCCGCGTCCTGCAAGGGTACTTCCGTCTCGAATTCATAACGCGAGATGCCCGCTTCATTCGAACGGCCTTTTATCGTGAGATACCCCTTGTCGTCGCGAATACGGACACGCACCGTAGCCTTCCCCACCGTAGAAATATAGCCCTGCCGGATACGGCTGCTACTGTATGCCTGCGACTTGAAGTCGCCCGTGACCAGAAACTTACGTTCTATTTCAAAACTCATTTCCCATGATGGCGAAAGCAATGATACCCAAGACAATCAGCACCGCCAAGGCACCGATCAAAGCTCCCATTGCGCGTTTCTGCTTCTTCTCTTCACGGGCGGCACGAGCGGCACGTCTCATTTGTTTTTTCACACTCATAGTCGTATCGTTTTAAAGGTAAAACTCATTCTCCTCCGGCAAACTCCATCAGATAGGACTTGATGAAGCCATCCAATTTCCCATCCATCACCCCGTTCACGTCCGATGTCTGGTAATTCGTACGGTGGTCTTTCACACGACGGTCGTCGAACACGTAACTGCGTATCTGGCTCCCCCACTCGATTTTCTTCTTTCCGGCCTCGATTTCAGCTTGTTTGGCCTTACGTTTCTGCAAGGCACGGTCGTAGAGTTGCGACTTCAAAAGGCGCATGGCATTCTCACGGTTCTCCAACTGCTTGCGGCTTTCCGTGTTTTCGATGAGGATTTCTTCTTCCTCGCCCGTATCGGGATCTTTATATTGGTAGCGCAAGCGCACGCCGGTCTCCACCTTGTTGACGTTCTGTCCGCCGGCACCTCCGGAACGGAACAAGTCCCATGACACACGGGAAGGATCCACATACACTTCGATGGAATCGTCCACCAAAGGTGTCACGAACACCGACGCAAACGAAGTCATGCGCTTGCCCTGCGCATTGTAAGGCGACACACGCACCAAACGATGCACGCCATTCTCCGATTTCAGGTAGCCGTAGGCAAACTCGCCCTCGATTTGCATGGTCACCGTCTTGATACCGGCCTCATCGCCGTCCTGATAATTGCTGACGGTGCATTTATAACCATGGGATTCAGCCCAACGCATGTACATGCGCATCAGCATCGATGCCCAATCCTGGCTTTCCGTACCTCCGGCACCGGAATTGATTTTCAGCACCGCATCCATCGGGTCTTCCTCCTGCCGCAACATATTGCGCAGCTCAAGGTCTTCAAGGGCATCCACCGTACGACTGTACAATCCGTCCACCTCTTCTTCGGTAACCATCTCTTCCTTGTAGAAATCAAAAGCAAGTTCCAACTCATCGCACAGCGTCTTGACCTCCTTATAACCGTCAATCCACTTCTGCAAGCCCTTTACTTTTTTCATCTGTTCTTCCGCAGCCTTGGCATCGTCCCAAAACCCCGGTGCCTGTGTGCGGAGCTGCTCTTCCTCCACTTGGATTTTCTTGTTTTCAATATCCAGATAGCGGTAAAGCGCCTCAGTACGCGTCTTAATATCTTTCAGTTGCTCAATGGTTATCATAAACTCAAAACTTTATCACAAAGATAGATATAAAAAACCAAAAATCTTATCTATTCCACCCAAAAATAAAAAAGGACAAGCATAGACAAAGGTATGCAGCCCCCCAAGTCTGCCATTTTGTCAGTTTTCATCGTCCGAGAATCGCTTATTTGAGAGCATCCGCGTCCTTACCCGTCTATAAACGAATCTCAAAGCATGCCTTTTTATCAAACCGTCGGTCGTTCGTCCATCCGGCTTGACAAAAGAAACCGTATTTCCGTCAACCTGCGGCAATGTCGCCACCGGGATGATTCCATTTCGTCCCTCTGCACGACTATCTGTTTCGGATTTTTGTAATCGAAAAACAGGCTAATAAAGAAAAAATACCCCAAAACAAGAGGTATTTATACCCTTTTAAGCCCCCTTATTCTGCGTCGTACTGAGAACATGCGAAAAACATGCTGAGAACAAAAAATCGCTTTCAGCCAAACGATTTTTTGTTCTCAGCACAATGATTTGCATATATACCGTATATTTGCATTTTCAGTCCTAAAAAGCCGTATTTTTATGCAAGATTTCTTTCCATAACGATACTTCTTATCCTTTTTTAGTCTGTGAATGTTCTCAAAACTCTGCCATAATGGCAGAGTTTTACACTCAGACAGAAGGAGTCACCGGTGGCGGACAAGGAACTTCCGGCGGCGTATCCTCCACGTACATGGCTTCTATCTCGGCCGCGTAGTTACGGTTCACCACTGGACGTTTCACCTTCAACGTATTGGTCAGCTCTCCTTTTTCCATGCTGAACGGCTCGGGCAGCAACGTGATGCGCTTCACCTGTTCATAATGGGCAAACTCTTGCTGCAAGGTATTGATACGGAAGAGCAACATCTTGTTGATGTCGGCATTCCGGCACAAATCCGCCGTATCGGCATACCGGATATGATGGCGTTCGGCAAACTCCTTCAACAAGTTGTATTCGGGAACGATAAGCGCCGATACGAATTTACGTTGGTCGGCAATCACTACTATCTGGTCGATGTAACGGTCCACCACCAGTTTCGACTCTATCATCTGCGGGGCAATGTACTTCCCGTTAGAGGTCTTGAACAAGTCTTTAATCCGGTCGGTGAGGAACAACTCACCGTTCTTGAGATAACCGGCATCGCCGGTATGGAACCATCCGTCCTCGTCGATGGCCGCACGGGTCGCCTCATCCTTCCGATAATATCCTTTGGTTATGGATGTTCCGCGCAGCAGTATCTCATTGTCATCACCGAACTTCAGCTGCAATCCTCCGATAATACGCCCCACGGACCCTATCGTCTTGGTTTGCCCCTTCCGGTCGCAAGAGACAGTGGCCGTGGACTCCGTCAACCCGTAACCGGCCACCATGTTGATGCCGGCCGAATGGACGAATTCTTCCACAACCGGTGGAATGGCAGCCCCGGCAGTAGGGAAAAAGTTGGCGTTCTCAAAACCCAAGGTCCGTTTTAAAAGAGCGATTACGGTTTTCTCGAAAAACGTATACCGCAGCCTCAGTGAAACGGGAGGAATCAGACCGCGCATCTTATAATGCACGTTATATGCCTTGCCCACCTGAAGTGCTTCATGCAACAACTTACGCTGTACGGGATTGCTCCGCCTTATCTTCTCCTGCACGCCGGCATATACTTTCTCCCAAAAACGGGGTACGGCACACATGCACGTCGGATGCACTTCCTGCAACGACTGCAACACGTCGGCAGGCCGCAGATTGACGGCCAACTGCGCACCTTCGGACAGGCAAAGGTAAGACCATGCCCGTTCAAACACATGGGTGAAAGGAAGGAAGTTCAACACGACATCCTTTTCCCCAAGCGTCAGGACCGCGTCGTTGGCGATAATCGCATCATGATACATCCGGTGGCTCAGCATCACCCCCTTGCTGGCCCCCGTGGTGCCCGAAGTATAAAGTATATTGGCCAAGTCGTCCATCCGAAGTTCGGCCGCACGCCGCTTCAACTCCTCATTCTCTTCATGTCCGGCACCGGCTTGCAGGAAATCCTCAAAATAGACCGACACCGTGTCCTGAGGATTCTTTACCACGGAAGAGTCGAAAATAATCAGTTTCTGGAGCGTCGGACAATGGGGCATGCTACGGAAAGCAATGTCATATTGGTACTGTTCGCCGACAAACACATAACGAACCCCGGCATCGTTCACCATGTAAACCACCTGGCTCTCCGAACTGGTAGCGTAAAACGGTATCGTGACGGCCCGCACGCCGTAAGCCCCGAAATCCACGTACAAGCATTCGGGCATGTTCTGCGAAAAAACAGCCAGATTCTCCTGCACATCCACCCCCAAGGCCAACAGGGATGCAGATACTTTCCGTACGACTTCCGAAAACCGGTTCCAGGAAACCGGCACCCACACATTCTTTTCATAATCGCGATAGCTCATGGCCGTTCTGTCGCCATAACGTTTGGCCTGTTCATGGACGAGCACTGAGAAAAGACTTGTATTCAGCATAATCTTGACTTTTTAATATCTACAAAGTTATGGTTTTAAATGAAACGATGTACAAGAAAACCTCAAAATATTTAATTTTTCTCCAAAATACCTTAACTTTGCCTCAAAGAAACACAATTATGGACATTGAAGCATTGACACAGGAAGCCATCGGCCTGCTCGAACGGATGGTAAGCCTTCCCTCCGTAAGCAGGGAAGAAAAGGAAGTGGCCGACTTATTGGAAAATTTCATGAAAGAACGGGGCAAAACGCCTTGCCGTACAGGACATAATCTTTGGTGCATCTCGCCGTTTTACCGGACCGGGCGCCCCACCCTCTTGTTGAACGCACATATCGACACCGTGAAACCGGCTGCAAGTTGGACGCGAGACCCGTTCCGCCCTACAAGGGAAGGCGAACGTATTTACGGATTAGGCACGAACGACGACGGAGCTAGCGTGGTCGCTTTGTGGCAGGCTTTTTGCACATTATCCGGTAAAGAACAACCCTACAACCTCATCTTCTTAGCCTCGTGCGAGGAAGAAGTCTCGGGAAAGAACGGTATAGAATCCGTGCTCCCCCTGTTGCCGCACATCGACTTGGCCTTGGTGGGCGAACCCACCGGCATGCAACCGGCCATCGCCGAAAAAGGGCTGATGGTATTGGATGTCACGGCCCACGGCAAGTCGGGACACGCGGCACGTAACGAAGGGGAAAACGCCATTTACAAAGCCATGAAAGACATGGAGTGGTTCAGGACGTACCGGTTCCCGAAGACTTCACCGCTCTTGGGAGACGTGAAAATGAGCGTGACGGTCGTCCATGCCGGCACGCAACACAACGTCGTGCCAGACCAGTGCGCTTTCACCGTAGACGTACGCAGCAATGAGAACTACTCCAACGAAGAAATCTACCGGACAGCCTGCGCCCATGTCGGCAGTGAAGTGAAAGCCCGCTCTTTCCGCCTGAATTCTTCGCGCATAGACGAGAACCATCCCATTGTGGCCAAAGCCAAAGTTTTGGGACGCACACCTTTCGGATCGCCTACGCTCTCCGACCAGGCGCTGATGCACTTCCCGTCTTTGAAAATGGGGCCGGGCGAATCCTCACGTTCCCACACGGCGGACGAATACATCACCGTAACGGAAATCCGGGAAGCCATAGCCTTATACATCGAGCTGTTGGACGGCCTACAGATATAAAGAAAGATTTGCGGCTCCGGCTGAAAGCCTCTCAACGCCCTATCCAGACTTCGGGGTTCAGTTTCTGAGTCTCTTTCCGCAGTTGGAAGTGCAGCACGCAATTACCCGTACCGTCGTCCTCCACCGTACCTAAGATATCACGCGCCTTGACCTTCTGTCCCTTGCTTACCCGCACGGAAGACAAGTTGCAGTAGACGGAAATATAACTGCCATGGCGCACCAATACATTCTTGGTATCTCCAAACTGGAAGACGGCCGAGACTTCGCCATCGAAAATGGAACGTGCCATAGCTCCGGGACGCCCTACGTAATTGGTTCCCTTATTATCCAAACGAACGTTCTTCAAGCCCGGCACATTATAGGTTCCGAAATGGCTACCCACCATGTAACTTCCCGTAATGGGAACCGGCAGCCTCCCTTTATTCCGGACGAAATTGCCATTCAGGGCTTGTTCCTGAGGCGTAATCCATTTATACTCCGGAGGGATGGAAGAAGATTTTTTCCCTTCTTTCTTTCCCGAAGCGGCTTGATTACGGCCCTGCTTCCGCTGCTTCTCCGCTTTCCGGCGTGCCTCGGCTTCGGCTTTCTTACGGGCAGCCTCGGCTCTCTTGCGCGCCTGCTCCACCTCGTAGGCTATCATCTGGTCTATCTTCTTGTCCAAAGCGGAAAGCTGCTGTTGCTGTTGTTCTACCTCTTTTTTCAGGTGCTTCTGCCTCTGCCGCAATCCGGCTACGTTCTTTTGCTCTTCGTCATGCTGCTTTTGCAACAAAGCCTTTTGCTGCTCGCATTCGGCAATCAAACGGTTTTTCTCGGCTTTCACACCCAATAATTCGTTCTTCTGTGCCAACAAATCGTCCTGCTTACGTACAATTTGCTCAGCCAACGTACGCTGATAATTGGCATATTCCCGGGCATAACGCGAACGACGGTACATCTGAGTCACAGAACGGGTGGAAAGCACGAAAAGCAAAGGACTCCCCACCGACTTGCAAGCCCGTGCATAACGCAAGGCTCTGGCATAATCGGCCTTCTTTGTTTCCAATTCGGCTGCCGTACGCTCCACCTTCCGTTCCAGTGCATTTACCTGGTCGCTGACCTTTTTCAACTGCACCTCCATCGTGTCGATATAACGTTGTCGTGCCTCCAACCGGTTGGCTATCATGCTGATGTCACGCAGCTTGGTGGCTACGGTTTTCTCCGTCGTTTTCAGTTCTTTCCGGGAACGGGTCAAGCCCTTCTGTATTTCTTTCTTCTGAGTTTGCAGTGCCTTTATCTTACGATTGGTCTGCGCCTCCAACGTTCCTCCGCCGGACACGAGCATCCATACCGTAAAAAACATGACCAACCTACATTTCATTTTATCAGTTGTTTTAAAATAAGGTCGGGACTGACCCTCTTGTATTTTCCGCCCGGTTCCGGAGTCAACTCGATGCTTTTCGCATTCCATTTCAAATTGCTCAGCGAAAAGACAGCCGTCAGGTCTTTCCCCGCTCCCGTGACGGATAATTGCATCTTGTCGGGAAAACTTTTTTGCTCCACACTCGCAAAATGCTGATACGTCCAGTTCAGACGGGGCACGGAACCTTGACCTGTAACGGCAATGGACGTATTGCGAATCAACCCGGTCAGCAAGTCGACCACGAACTGGCATTGCAACAACGAACCGCTATTCGAGGTCAGAATCGTACTTTCCTGATTCTTCGAGATGGTAAAGTCCCGCTCTTGCCAACGGCCTTCCTGTCCCGGCACAAACACATCGTTCCAAAACAAAGCCTGCAACGTATAGAAATCCACACCGGCCTGCTGCAAATAAGGCACGTCCGCGTAATCCACCTTTACGTATTCCCTTCCCATCCGGTTGACCATCATCATGTATTGGGGCGTAAATTCCAGACGTCCTACTTCCATAAAGCCCATGGCCACAAGCGAAAGTTGGATCACCTCATCCCGTTTCAAGTTACAGCTTCCGCCCACCGACAAAGATTTCCCGCCCAAATTCAAGTCAAGGTTCATTTTCGAAGTGACAGTCCCCTCCTTCAAACCGGACAACGCCATCTTGTCTACCCACTCCACGGCACCACCATCATCATGCGGCTCCGTCTGCGTTATGTTTTTAGTGGAACGGCAAGCCGACAGACACAATACAAAAACGGCAACCAGGACACCCCATACGAAATTCATTCTCTTCATTCTTCAATATACTTTTTCATTTGGATCTTCTTTTTCAAAAGCCGGGAAACATCACCCCCTTTTTCCTGTGCCATCTTCCAATACTTCAAGGCACCCTCCATGTCGCCGCATTGTGCATAAATATCCCCGGCATGCTCCAAGACTCCTCCGGACACTTCTTCGTCTTTCCCGATGTCCCCTACAAGGACACGGTCCATATAAAGCTTGGCCTCAGCATACTTCCCCTTGATAAAAAGAATCCAGGCATAAGTGTCGATATAGGTCTTGTTTCCCGGTTCCGCCACAATCGTGCGGTGGCTCATTTCTTCTGCCTTGTCCAAATCCTTTTTTTCCAACGAGAGATAATAAGCGTAATTATTCAGGCAACCGACATTCTCCGGGTTGTACACCAGACAAGAGTCGTATGCGATGAAAGCCGAGTCTTTCAGTCCGTTGCTGTAGTACAAGTCGCCCATGATGGAATACATATCGGCCACTATGCCGTGGTCCGTATCCGGCTTGATCTGCCGCACGCCTTTGCGGAACACATCCAAAGCCTTGTCTTGACGTTCAAGCTGATAATAAGAAAAACCCAAATAGAAATAATAGGGTAATTGTTCCGGGTAATGCATGATGGCACGCGTACAAATGTCCGCCACCTTCGGATAGTCATTGGCATGGACAGCCAGTTGCACCAACTGGTACAAAGCCACCTGATTGTCCGGCTCAAGCTTCAGGATGCGTTCCAAAGCCGGTTCGAGCTGGCCATTTATATGTTTCATTTGCAGATAGGAGGCATAAAGCGTCAGCATATCCACCGTCTCAGGGACAGCATCGAAGATGCGGTCGAAAACGGCTAATACCAAAGTGCTGTCGGCATGCGCATTCTCTTGGTCTACGATATAGTTACGCATGAGCATGACCCTGGCCCGTTCGTCAGTCTCTTTTCCATATAAGATTGCATCCAACTGGGTCTGATAAAGCGAATCTTGGCCCGTCTGCTTATAATAATCGAGCATGGACATGCGCAAAGCCTGGTTCTCGGGCTCTTTCTTCCGGACTTCCTCATAAACGGCAAGAGCCTTGTCCGGCTGTTGCAGCAACAGATATTGATCGCCGATTAATACACGATAAGCCAAATCGTTAGGATTCTCGCGCGCCAGACTTTCCAATTCGGCAAAGGCCTTACCGTCCTCTTTCAATTCACGATACAGCCGGAACTTCTCCATGCTGATGGACAGGTTCTTGCCTTCAAGCGTCTCTATGCGGTCGAGCGCACTAATCGCCTCGCGGTATTGCTCACGGTTCATGTACATATTAACCAACTGCGCCAATACATCCGAACGGGTCGGATTGCACCGCACCATATCTTCGAGTACAGGCACGGCCTGCACATCATTCCGGTTACGCAAATAAAAAGACGCAAGGGCTTCCTTATAATATATATTATCCGGTTCCAAAGCCACCGCACGGGACAGATGCGACGCGCACCGGGCAGAGTCATCCATCCCCAGATAATACAATCCGAGATTGTATAACGCTTCGGCCGCATCGGGATTGATGTCCAAACAATGTTTATACAACTCGAAAGAATCATCGTAACGCCCGGCCAACTTGCTCTTCACGGCCTCGGCATAATAATAATCAAACCTGCGTTGTGCCTCGGCCGATATACCTTGCGTCTTCCCTCCCGTCGCACAAGACGTGAAACAGACTGACAACATGGCCCAAACTCCGCATATCAAAACTGTAACCTTCTTCACTGACTTTATTTTTCTCCCGAATGGCCGAAACCACCCGCACCTCTTTCCGTATCATCCAAACTCTCCACAGGCTTCCATCCGGCCTGCTCATAACTTGCCACAACCATTTGCGCAATCCGCTCTCCGTCCCGTATCTCGAACGGCTCGGATGACAAATTAACCAGAATGATACAAATCTCCCCCCGGTAGTCCGCATCAATCGTCCCCGGCGAGTTCAACACGGTTATTCCTTTTTTCAAGGCCAGTCCGCTCCTAGGGCGGATTTGTGCCTCCGTCCCGTGCGGCAAAGCGATATAGAGTCCCGTCGGCACCAGGCAACGCTCCAGAGGTTTCAACACGATGGGGCTGTCCAGATTGGCACGAAGATCCATTCCTGCCGAGTCCGAAGTGGCATATTGAGGTAGCGGATGATGCGATTTATTAATAACACGTACTTCCATTATATATAGAAATGATTGTTTTTGAGGTACAAAAATAACCAATTCCCGGAACACAGCCATTGATTTTTTGAGAAAAAGAGAGAATGTCAACCTTTTTAATTACTTTTGTGAAGAATCTACAAGAATGAATATGAATTGGCAGCAACTGATATCCAACAAACGGTTGGGATTGGAAAAATACCACCAAGTCCGGAAAGACGACCGCACGGAATTCCAACGCGATTATGACCGTCTTATATTCTCCGCACCGTTCAGACGTTTGCAGAACAAAACGCAAGTGTTTCCGCTCCCGGGAAGTGTGTTCGTCCACAACCGGCTGACCCACAGCCTGGAGGTGTCCAGTGTAGGACGTTCATTGGGCAACGACATCTCACGGGCACTCTTACAGAAGCATCCGGAACTACACGGAAGCCATCTGACCGAAGCCGGTGCCATCGTGTCGGCCGCCTGCCTGGCACATGACTTGGGAAATCCGCCCTTCGGACATTCGGGCGAAAGAGCCATAGGGACGTTCTTCAGCGAAGGCAAAGGCAACTGGCTGAGAACCTACTGCGACCCCACGAACGGGGACCGGCTCAACGAACGGGAATGGAACGACCTGATTCATTTCGAAGGAAACGCCAACGCATTCAGGTTGCTGACCCACCACTTCAAAGGCCGGCGCGACGGAGGGTTTGTCATGACTTACACCACCTTGGCTTCCATCGTCAAATACCCCTTTTCGTCCAACCTGGCCGGCGGACATGCCAAATTCGGGTTCTTTCAAAGCGAAATCCCCGTCTACCAACGGATAGCCGAAGAACTGGGCATCCCTCGCCAGACCAGCGCAGAAGGCAGCCTGCGATATGTGCGCCATCCCTTCGTATATTTGGTAGAAGCGGCCGATGACATTTGTTATGAGATTATGGACATCGAGGATGCGCATAAACTGAAAATCCTCAGTACGGACGAGACCCAAAGCTTATTGTTGGGCTTCTTTGAGGAAGAACGCCAGAAAAGTATCCGGAAAAACCTGCAATACGTCAGTGACATCAACGAACAAATCGTCTACCTGCGTTCCTGTGTCATCGGTTGCTTGGAAAGTGAATGCGTGAAGGTGTTTTTGGACAATGAAGAAGAAATCCTGGCCGGCACCTTTGAAGGTTGCCTCATCGACCACATTTCCGAAACGCCGCGAAAGGCTTACAAAGCTTGCGAAAGCATGGCATACGCCAAGATTTACCGGAGCAAGGATGTCGTGGATATCGAACTGGCCGGTTTTCAGGTTATCACCACGCTGTTGGAACTCATGACAGAAGCGGTATGCCACCCTGAGAAAGCGTATTCGCAGTTACTCATCAACCGCGTGTCACAACAGTACGACATCGGAGCCGAACGGCTCTACGACCGCATCATGGCCGTATTGGATTACATCTCCGGCATGACGGACGTGTATGCCTTGGACTTATACCGTAAAATCAATGGCATGAGCCTGCCTTTCGTATAACCGAGAAGCCTCATGCCGCCTCCCCCGTTATCCGCGTCCGGAGAAGGTTTCAATGTGCCGCCTGCGCTTTTCCTCCCGAATCTCGTCCACAGCAATCAGGATGCCGGTCTCCTCCACGTCGCCGAACTCGTCGTTGATAGCCGTGCCGAACATCTTCATCGTGGGCGACAACCCCATGTAGGCGTTCACCAAAGGTGGGATATTATAACCCAACTTGCGCACTTCCGAATTCAGTATCTTATAGTCTTCCTTGAAATCCTCGTAAACGAACAATTTACCCAATTCCTCCGTATCGGCTTCCAACTGCAAGGGATGAATCGGCACTATCAGCCTGTCCTTATCCTCGAAATGCTTTTTCAGAAAATACAGAATCATATCACGCCCATAACGGTCATAAGACGGATACATGGTCATCTTACCGAAATAATAGCGCACGTCAGGCACTAAAACCGTCAATGCCCCCAAGCCGTCCCACAAGTTGTCCAAAGTGAACAAGCCTTTTGAACCCTGTCGCGTACTCTGGTATTCCAACGTCACGAACGAACGTCCGAGTTCTATCGTATAGGGCATATAATTCTTCATGAAGTTTTCCGAGAAGTGGAACATGTGGGAAGTAGCCAATATGGGCTGCCCATCCTCACGCAGCTTCACGTCTGCCCCAATCAAATAGCGGTATCCTCCCAAAATTGCTTCTACATCAGGGTCCCATACGATCAACTGCTTATAGGGTTCTTCCATCATGTCGAAGTCATCCAAATCGAGCGACATCCCCGTACCTCCACCGGCAGCCCGGAAAGCGATTTCACGCAAACGGCCGATTTCGCGAAGTACATTCGGTGAATCCTGCCACGTCACCACATATATCTCATTGTGGCTTTTGTTCGTATAACGCAACCTCTTATCCGCAGTCAGTTCTGCCTTCAGCAGCTCTTTACTCACCGGAGCTATGATTTCTTCCATATCATCAATCTGTTTTCTTCTCTTTATAACTTATACACTTTTTCCTTCACTTCCTGTGCCCACTGTTGGGGGCTTTTGGACTTGTCGAACGTGCTCCATGGTATCGGTTTCCCGATTACGACCCGATACTCGCCATGCCTGCTGCGGTACATTTCATCGGGTAAAAACAGCATGGCCAGGTTAAACTTGAGATGCAACCGTTTGCACCATCCCGCGATGGAATAAAAGCGGTCGGAATTCTGCCCTATGAAATGTATCGGCACCACATCCCGCCGGGCAGCCACACTTTTCACGATAAATGTCTTGCTCCATGCCAAGTCCCTTATGCTGCCGTCTTTCATACGCCGCGAACAAATGCCGGCCGGGAACATGATGACTTGGTCATCAGAACGAAAAGCATTCTCTACCATTTGAGGGAAATTACGCGCCTGCTTCCCCAACTTATTGATAGGTATACACAGGGGAGCCAATCCTTTCAGGTTCATCAGAAGGTCATTCACCAGATACTTAATCTTCCCGTCGTAATGACGCCCGAGCACCATTCCCAAAGTCACACCGTCTATGGCACCCAACGGATGGTTGGACACAAAAGTATATTTCCGGGACAAATCGGAAATGTTCTCCAAGCCGTCCACCTTTACTTTCACATCCAAATAAGCCAATGTGTGTTCACAAAAGTCAACACCCACATAACCTTGACGCAGATACTCATTAATAAAATCCTGATGAATGAGACGTTTGAGCCCGTTAATCAGAAAACCGGGAATATATCTGGCTTTCTTTCCGGCACGCGTCCGTATGATGTCATCAAGATCGATTAATGTCACAGCTTTATCCGGCATGATTCTTTCCTTTGTCTCCATTGCAACAGCAAACCTCCATCTTTAACTCAATCTTCCATATTCGTAAAGAAGTCTCACGATACCGTCACTTTAGAGTTGTTAATGATATAAGTCCCCTTCGGCAATCCACTAATCCAGTTTGTCCCTTTGTTCAGTCGGAACAACCCGTAAAATACGCCATTACCCTTATACACCGGAAGCATCTGGGAATGTCGGCTCGTAACCAACAACGAACCTCCCTTCATCTTAATCTTAATTGGATAAGTCGAAGAGACTCTCTTCGTCTTGTAGACATGGGTATATTCGGAAAAAGACACGTCATGCCCTACCGAATCTGCCTTAGCCCGGATGGACACGCGGTCTACAGCCGAAGTGCTTACGGAACTAAAGGACATCAATAGCACCCACAAACTAACCTTTTTCCAACTATGCGCCCACATTACGTTTAAAATTAACTTCTATTTTGCAAAAATAGAATGAAACTATCAGTATCCAAGATAAAGGCTGAATATTTTAAGAAATATTAGACATATAAGGTTTGAAATCCCCGTTCCGCTCTCATTTCCGTTTCAATATCCCGCCCTTCAGAACCGGACAATAATCAACAAAAGCCGAATGGCACTCTACCTTTATCCCGTATCGTCACATCCGGCTTTCGTTGAGTTTATCCTCAGCAGTCAGGCTAATAATTGCCTTACCAAGGAGCTGATAGCCTTACCATCAGCTTTGCCTGCCAACTGTTTCGTGGCTGTGCCCATCACTTTGCCCATATCCTTGGCACTCGTAGCGCCTACGGCAGCAATGATGGCTTTGATTTCCTGTTCCAGTTCTTCTGCCGAGAGCTGCTTGGGCAGATAACGGCTGATGACTTCTACCTGAGCCAACTCTTCGTCGGCCAGATCCTGACGTCCTTGCCCTACGTATAAAGCCGCAGTGTCCTTGCCCTGCTTGGCCAATTTAGCTAAAATTTTCATTGCCGCATCATCTGTCAACTCATCGTTTGCTCCCGGAGCGGTTTTGGCTTCCAAGAAAAACTTCTTGATGTTCCGCAACGCCTCCAACGCGACTTTATCCTTGGCCTTCATGGCCACTACGATATCCTTACTGATTTGTTCAAAAAGTGCCATATCTTATTTCTTCTTATTATATACTAAAACACTATCATCGACTTTTCCTCTCCATTAGTTCCTGCCGCCATGCCATCGGCCGCGTTCTCCATTCCGGCTGTCTTGCTTTTGATACTGGACAACACTTCCTTGCTACGCTTATAGGTAGGCGTATCTTCCACCATGGAAATCACATCGTCGTTATCCAAGTCGTCTTCTCCGAAAATATAAAGATGATGCGGGCGCTTGATTTCCCTTTGGTTCATGTCATGCGTGTAAAACTCACGTCGGCGTTCGGCTTTCTTTACGGCTATTTCTTCTTTCTGAGCCCGCGCTTCTTCATCTTCAATGCCATGCTTGGCCATCACATTATCCATGCCCGGCACGTTCTTCAGACCGAATCCGGTAGCCAACACCGTGATCTTTACCTTCTTCTCCAACGTAGCATCCGTGGCCAGTCCGAACTTCGTCTCCACATCGTCACCGAACTTACTCATGAATTCATGCACTTCGTTCATTTCTTCCATGGTCAACTGGTCGCTCTCTTCCTGATCGCAGAACGAAATGCTCAGCAACACCTTCTTGGAGTTGAATATGTCGTTGTTATTGAGCAACGGGGAATGAAGCGCACTTTCAATGGCCTGGCGCACACGCCCTTCACCCTCTCCGAATCCAGTACTCATGATGGCCACGCCACCGTCTTTCAGCACCGTGGTCACATCCTGGAAGTCGAGGTTCACAATGCCATGTACCGTAATAATTTCGGCTATGCTCTTGGCGGCAACGGACAACGTATCGTCTGCCTTGGCAAAAGCATTCAGCACAGTAAGCTCCGGATAAATCTCGCGCAAGCGTTCATTATTGATAACCAACAACGCATCGACATGCTTGGATATTTCCTCCACACCGTCCAATGCCTGGTCTATTTTCTTCAATCCCTCGAAACGGAACGGTATAGTCACGATACCGACCGTCAGGATACCCATTTCCTTGGCACATTGTGCTATCACGGGAGCTGCACCGGTTCCGGTACCGCCTCCCATTCCGGCCGTAATGAAGACCATACGGGTTCCGTCGTTCAGCATTTCTTTTATACCGTCCAAACTCTCCATGGCTGCCTGACGAGCACGTTCGGGACGGTTTCCGGCCCCCAATCCTTCTGTCCCCAATTGCAGACGCGTCGGGATAGGAGAGTCGCTCAAAGCCTGATTGTCGGTATTGCACAGCACAAAACTCACATCATGGATACCCTCCTTATACATGTGATTGACGGCGTTACCTCCGCCTCCCCCAACTCCGATCACTTTAATGATGCTCGGGCTGTTCGTTTTGAAGTTAAACCGTATGTCTGTTTCTTCTTGCATAATCTATTTTGTTTTTCTATGTTATTCTTCAGTTACCGTTTTAGTCAAATCCACAAGTTTCTCTTTAAACTTCTTCCAAATCCCCCCTTTACTTTTCGGTTCCTCTCTTTCGTAGACTTCCTTATGCGTTTCCTCTACCGGAACAAAACCGGGAGCCGTTTGCGGCATTTCCTGTTCTTCTGCAACCTCCTCGGGCACTTCCTCCTTCATTACGACCTTGGGTTCCACGCAATTCTGGTTTCCTTCGTTCATCAACGCTAACAAAGTATTCAAAGAACCGTCCTTCACAACCTGCTCGGCATGAACAGCTTGTAAGGCAAAAGGTACAATACGCGCAAAACGCGTTTTATCCGGATGAAGACGGGCTGCTGCCGCTTTATCAAGGTTCTTCACATTGGATGCCGCACCCGAAATGACAATTCCGGCCAACAACTTATCCTGATAGCCGCTGTTACGAATCTGTGCTGCCACATTGCTCAAGATTTCTTCCTCACGAGCCTCTACAATGTCCACCAACAAACGCTCCTCAATCGTACGACCGTTGTTCACCAGAAGATTCTTGGCCAGTTCTTCACTGCTCAGATCGGAATAAGCCGACCCGTATTTCATCTTCAGTCCCTCCGCTTCGTCCTCATCAATTTGCAGGCTGCAAAGATCCTGAGTGATATTATTTCCTCCTAACGGTATCACTGCCAGATGGCGCAACAAGTTGCCTTTATATACTGCGACAGTAGTCGTTCCGTAACCGAAATCCACAAGAGCACAGCCCGAACGCTTCTCCGTATCCGTCAGCACGCAGCCGGCTAAAGCCATCGGTGCCACAAACATGCCGGCCACGTCAAGCCCGACCGCCTCCACACATTTCAGAATATATTCTTTAATTTCCGTTTTGGCAATGATATTCAGATAGTTTCCGTCTATCTGGCTGCTCAGGACCCCGACCGGATCCACCGTAGTATCCAAACCGACATGGTATTCCTGCGGAACCACTTCCAGTATTTCATAGCCGGCATATACCGTATTCCTGTTGGTCTTGAGCAAAGAATCCACCAACTCTTGCGATACCACGGTTTTTGTGGCAAACTGACGTGACACCGTGTTCTTCTTCGTCCGCAACGACTGGCCTCCTATTCCGACAAAGACCTTACGCACGCGCATTTCCAACGCATTCTCCATCTTGTCGACAATGTGTTTCAAACACATCACGGTCTTGTCTATATTATATACCACACCCTTGCGGATACAGTTCCGTGCATCTACCTGTTCGATATCCAACACCTGCACACTGCCGTCTATATTCTTGCACCCGGCCACACCCCGTATCTTCGAGGAACCGAATTCTATCGCTACAATGATTTCTTTCTCTACAGCCATATCATTTCTTATTTTTCTTGCAAATAATTTGATTGTTATACTTCAGGCTGATCTGGGAGTACTTATTCCATCCCACCTTGTTCAGTCCTTCCGTATAAAATTCTTTCATCCTGCCCAGTTTGTCTTCCACATTTGTGGGACGCCCCAAAAGGATCGTATGTTCCCCTACCCGGGGCACTAATTCCACCTCGCCATTCTCCAACACATGAATCTGCTGGATTTGGTGGTTCCAGAACGGGTTATCTTGTATCAGCCTTCCCAGACGGGTCAGATTCTGCCGGGCATACTGCGGTGTGATATCCCCGGTCGCCACGACCAAATCAGCGTAGTAGGAGGATTTCGGCATCTGCCGGCCCGCACGGTCCAGATAGTAATCCTGTCCGTCGGAAGACATGACATGCAATATAGGAAGACGTTGCTTGATGCGCACACATACCTTCCCGCCGGGCGTCTTATAGCTTGTTACGTCCTCGATATAAGGATTCTTCCGCAAAGCCTCTTCTATCCGGCTCAACATCACCTCGTCCATTTTTTGTCCCGTCGGGTTGCATTTGCGGCTTTCCAACAGCCTCAACACTTCTCCCGACTGGATGAAACCGGTCCGCAGACTGTCTTCGACCACAACCTCCACGCCATTGCACACAAGCCCTTCTTTGGGTTTGTTCAGCACCGTGACTGCTGCGATAAAATAGCAAAACAGTCCCACCAAAAACAATATAATGGCCAACTTCTTAATCATCTCTCTTCCAATACCTCCGTAATCTGCGGAGCATAGGATTCCAAATCTCCGGCTCCCAACAATATAAACACATCCGCATCCGACTGCCGCACTATTTCCGGCACGTCTTCCTTCCGGCACAGGCATTTCTTCACCGTAGGAGCCAAACGGTCGTATATCAGTCGGCTCGTCACGCCCGGGATAGGCGCTTCACGGGCAGGATAAATATCCGTAAGAATCACCTCGTCCAACAGCGAGAGGCTCCCGGCAAACTCCTTATAAAAATCACGTGTACGCGTATAAAGATGAGGTTGGAATATCGCTGCAATCTTCTTTCCCCGGTACAGTTCGCGGACAGATATCACGCTTTGACGTATCTCGGCCGGATGATGGGCATAGTCCGTCAGGAAAACGGCCTTATCGCTCTTCAAGCGGAAATCGAAACGCCGGTCCACTCCTCTGAACGAAGCCATGCCTTGCTTTATCTCTTCCGGTGTCACGCCGCTGATTTGCGCCAAGGCCATGGCCGCTATCCCGTTCTCGATATTGATGCTTACGGGAACGCCCAACTGCACATCCTTGATATGCCCTAACGGAGAGATAAAATCAAAATATATTTCACCGTCACCGATACGGATGTTCTCCGCATGGAAATCCCCGTGCCCGCGACTATAAGAATAGGTCATCACCCCCTCTTGTACATCCGGCTGCATCTCCAGTCCCTCGTGCAGGACCAAAAAACCTCCCGGACGAATCAAGGAAGTATATTTTCTGAAGCTTTCCAAATAGGCCTCTTTCGTCCCGTAGATATCCAAGTGGTCGGGATCGGTGGCTGTAATCACAGACGCGTATGGCGTCAGCCAATGAAAAGAACGGTCGAACTCGTCGGCTTCGATGACCACGTAGTCGCTCTTCGGAGAAAGAATGTAATTCGTACCGTAATTCTTGGTGATGCCACCCAAAAAGGCATTGCAGTCCACGTGGCTCTGGTGCAGGATATGGGCCGCCATGGACGATGTGGTGGTTTTCCCGTGCGTCCCGGCCACACAAAGTCCTTTATGGGCACGCGTCAACGCGCCCAACACCTGCGCACGTTTCTCTATCTCGAATCCGTTCGCCTTGAAATAGGCCAACTCGGCATGCTCGCAGGGGATGGCCGGTGTATAAACCACCAGGCAAGCGTCCTTGTCCCGACAAGCGGAAGGAATCTGTTCCACATCCTCTTCATAGTGAATCCGGGCACCCTCTTCCTGCAACTTCCGCGTGAGTTCGGAAGGCGTGCGGTCGTAACCTCCCACACAAAGCCCTTTCTGCAGGAAATAACGGGCTATGGCACTCATGCCGATTCCCCCTATTCCTACGAAATACACAGCTTTTATCGCGTTTATTTCCATCTTCTACTTCTTCCTTTAAATAAACCGCTCCCGCTCGGCAGAGGCAAGCAAGCTTGCCTCCGCGCTCGCTTAATCGCGGTTTTCCCTATATGCCACGGCGAGTTTACAAACCTCTTCCGCAATGCGGTCGGCAGAGTCCGTAAAGGCCATGGCTTTGATATTCCGGCCCAATGCAGACAATTTGTCCGCATCCCGGATGACATTCAGGGCCAATCCGATTAATTTGTCCACGGCCTCGTCATCTTTGACGTAAAGCGCGGCTTGTTTGTCGACCAAAGCCAACGCGTTTTTAGTCTGGTGGTCCTCGGCCACGTTCGGCGAAGGCACCAATATGGCCGGCTTGCCCAACAGGCACAATTCCGAGATGCTACTGGCCCCGGCCCTTGAAATGACCAAATCGGCAGCCGCGTATGCGTCCTCCATCTTGGCGATGAAATCCGTCACGAACAGATTGTCGGGCTGCCCTTTCAGTTTCAACTGTTCCTGTATATGGGCAAAATAATAACCTCCCGTCTGCCAGATAAACTGCACACCGGAAGCCGAAATAGCCGTAAGATTAGCGAGCACGCTCTCGTTCAAAGTACGCGCCCCCAAGCTGCCGCCTATCAGGAGCACCGTTTTCAGCCCCGGCAGCAAGCCGAAATCCGCCAAAGCCTCTTCACGGCTTTTGGTATTTTCCAACAAACCTTGACGGACAGGATTTCCCGTCAGGATGATTTTCTCTTTCGGGAAAAAACGTTCCATTCCGTCGTAAGCCACACAAATCTTATCGGCCCGCTTGGCCAACAACTTATTGGTCACTCCGGCATACGAATTCTGCTCCTGTATCAATGTGGGGATTCCCATTGCCCCGGCCACATTCAACGTGGGACCACTGGCATATCCTCCCACTCCCACGGCCGCCATCGGCCTGAAATCACTGATAATCTTCCTCGCCATTCTCCGGCTTTTCCAAATCTTGAAAAGCACGGCAATATTTTTCAGCAAATGCTTGCGGTCGAAACCGCAAATCGGCAATGCCTTGATAGGATAACCGGCAGCCGGAACACGCTGCATCTCCATCCGCCCCTCGGCTCCGACGAACAATATCTCGGCTTCCGGATGCTGCGATTTGATGGCATTCGCAATGGACACGGCAGGGAATATATGTCCGCCCGTTCCTCCTCCGCTCACGATAATCCTTAACTCTTCTCTCATGAAACTGAATTTTATCAGCAAAAATAATAATAAATCCGGTATTTCTATCCTTTTTTCTTCCTTATTTTATTCCGGATAAGAATTATTCCTTACAAAATCATTTGATTTAGCCCATTCTCTCATCCACTTGCGGCAAACGTTTTTTCAATCTGCGCCAAATGATTTTTCATTCTCAGTCGAACGATTTTTCATTCTCCTGAGACCGGTTTTCCAATCTACGGCAAGAAATCCAAAGAAAATAACTTCTTGAAAACAAGCCTTCTATACACGAAACCATCCACAAGCTTTCCACAAAGGGCAAGCAGCGGATGGAGAATCATAAATCATGACATAAAGGAAAGTCCGTTCCCTTCCCGGGAACATTACCGTCCCTCATACGAATCTTTCTTCAATCTTCAGTTTCTTCCGTTACCTGGGGCTTTTTCTTGGCCGAACGGCTTACGCTCAGGATGACTCCCATATACACGCAATTAATCAAAGTGGAGGTACCCCCTTTACTGATTAGCGGCAAGGGTTGCCCCGTCACCGGAAAGACCCCGACGGCCACTGCCATATTAATCATGGCTTGCGTGACGAGCATCAACGATAGCCCCATCACAAGGAAAGCCGGGAAGTTCCGCTCGCACCGGCTGGCTATCCTGGTCGACCGGAAGAGCAACACGATATACAGGAACATGACGAAAGCTCCGCCGCCCAATCCGAGTTCCTCTATGACGATGGCATAAATAAAGTCGGAAAACGACTGTGGCAGGAAATCGCGTTCCACGGAATTTCCCGGCCCCCGGCCTATCACATTACATGTGGCAATGGCTATCTTGGCATGCGTCACCTGCGGATTCTTGGTCAGGTCGTAATCCGCCGCATCCTCCGGTATATTCCCATGCCCGCGTACACGACTGGCCCACGTAGGCAAACGGTGCAAGCCGGGCCATTCGCTCATGGATTCTGTCGTAGAGTCCGGTGCAAAACGCAAAAATGAGAACAAACCGGCTCCGGCAATAACGATAATGCCCAATAAGGTGCCCAACTGTTTCCAAGGTATCCCGCCTATGAACATCATCACCAGAATGACCAGGAAAGTCATGGCGGCCGTAGAGAAGTTTTCGGGGACAATCAGCGCACAGATTACCATCGAAACGCCCATAATCCACTTGAACGCACGACGTTGCGCACCGGCCTCGTCACGCATGCTCGAAAGAATCATGGCTGTCGTGGCTATCAATACGCCTTTGGCTATCTCGGAAGGCTGAAAACCGATACCGCCCACCTCAAGCCATCGGCTCGCGTTGTTCACCTTCGTGGTGAACATGGCTATCCCAAGCAAGAATACGGACAACGGTATGCCGGCCAAAGGTATCAACTTAAAATAACGGCACGGTATCTTATGCACCAAAATCGTGGCCAACACGCCTACGACGAAATATGAGGCATGCTGCAGAATCGGCTTCCAATAATACCCTGTCTTGTAACTCATATTACTGGAGGCACTATACACTTCTATGATGGATATCATGCCGAGGAAGAACAAAATCATCCAAATGACCTTGTCACCTTCGAACAGGCTCCACTTCTTTAAAACTTTTACAGGTGTGACCATCCTTTCGCTCCCTTACTTTACAACGCCCTTACCAATGATTTGAACTGTTCGCCACGGTCTTCCATGTTTTTGAACAAATCGAAGCTGGCACAACAAGGGCTCAACAATACGGTATCGCCGGGACGGGCCATTCTGTAACATGCCTCCACGCAGTCTTTCATGCTATGGGTGTCGGCAATGGGAATACCGAATGAATCGAAAAAGGCATGCAGTTTCCCGTTGTCTGCCCCAAGGAACACCAGTCCCACACATTTTTTCCGCACCAGTTCGGCTATGGCCTCATAATCATTCCCTTTGTCTTTTCCTCCCAAAATCAATACCGTGGGCGTTTTCATGCTCTCCAATGCGTACCAACAGGCATCCACGTTGGTGGCCTTGGAATCGTTGATATAATCCACGCCACGCACACGCACCACTTTCTCCAAGCGGTGTTCCACGCCTTCAAAATCACTCAGGCTCTGACGAATCACCTCGTTCTTCACCCCGGCAATGTCGGCCGTGATGCCTGCCGCCAAAGAGTTATACATATTGTGCTTCCCAGTCAAAGCCAATGACTCCTGTTCCATGTTGAACGGCGTGGGGTATTCTATCACATATTGCCCGTCGGCCAGATAACCTATCATCCCTTCTTTCTTCAAGATGGAGAACGGACACTTCTTGGCCTTGATTTGGTATTTCTCCAATTCTTTCCGGATAATCGGGTCGTCATTCCAATAAACGAAGGCATCCGTCTCTTCCTGGTTCTGCAAGATGCGCATTTTGGCATCCACATAATTCTGCATGCAATGGTCGTAACGGTCCAGATGGTCGGGCGTGATGTTGAGCAATACGGCAATGTTGGCCCGGAAACGGTACATGTTGTCCAACTGGAAACTGCTCAGTTCTATCACATAGTAGTCATAATCTTTCTCGGCTACCTGCAGGGCCAGGCTTTGGCCGATATTCCCGGCCAACCCGACATTGTAACCCGCTTTCTTGAAGATATGGTAAATCAAGGATGTCGTGGTAGTCTTGCCGTTGCTGCCCGTAATGCAAATCATCTTGGCATGCGTATAACGTCCCGCAAACTCGATTTCCGAAATGATAGGGATACCGGCCTCTTTCACTTTCAACACCATCGGGGCATCTTCCGGTATTCCCGGGCTTTTTATCACCTCGTCCGCATTCAGGACTAATCCTTCCGTATGGCCGCCGTCTTCCCACGCAATCCCGTAACGGTCCAACATGTCTACATAATGAGGTTTGATTTTTCCCATATCGGAAACAAAGACATCAAAGCCTTTTTTCTGAGCCAGCACTGCAGCACCCACGCCGCTTTCGGCCGCTCCCAATATTACCATTCTTTTCCCCATAGCTTCTTCCTTATCTAATTTTTAACGTTATAATCGTCATGGCCGCCAAGATGATCGTGATAATCCAAAAACGGACCGTAACTTTCGACTCTAACCAACATCCTTTAGGCCAGTTGCACAGCACTTTCACGTCTGGGGCCAACTGCCCCGGGCGCACCCGGAAAGTATCATGGATCGGGGCTCGCTTGAACACTCTTAACTTCAGTCCTTTCCGGTTCCCCCATTTCGCATAGTTCACTTGCAGAATCACGCTCAGGCTCTCCATCAGGAACACGAAACACATCAAGGGGATAAGCAATTCTTTATGTATGATGATGGCCGTCACGGCAATGATGCCTCCAATGGACAAACTGCCCGTATCCCCCATGAATATCTGGGCAGGATAGGCGTTATACCACAAGAAACCGACCAATGCCCCGACAAAAGCACAGATGAAGATGACCAGTTCCTCCGAACCGGGTATATACATGATATTCAGATAACTGGCAAAGGCTATATGACTGGACACGTAGGCCAATACGCCCAACGCCACACCGATAATAGCCGAATTGCCCGCCGCCATGCCGTCCATGCCGTCGTTCAGGTTCGACCCGTTGGACACGGCTACCACGACCAAGGTCGTCATGACCACAAACAAGAACCACCCGGCAGCCGTCTTGTATTTTCCGCAAAAGCTCATCATCTCGGCATAATCCAAATTGTTGTCCTTCACGAACGGAATCGTGGTAATGGTCGATTTCACTTTCTCGCTTTTGTGCACAACGACTTCTGTGTTGCCCAAGCGCTGTGTCGAAACATTCTCCCGGATCACTGCGTCGGGACTAAGCCACAATGTCAGGCCGACAAAAAGCCCCAAAAGGGTCTGTCCCGCCAACTTGTAAATGGGGCGCAAACCATCCTTGCTTACTTTCATCTTGATATAGTCGTCCGCAAACCCCAAAACGCCCAACCACACAGTCGTAATCAGCATCAGTATCATATAGATGTTACGCAAACGCCCGAAAAGCAAACAGGGGATGATGATGGACACAATGATAATGACACCGCCCATCGTGGGCACACCCTTCTTCTCCACACCATAGGGATCTATGGAAGCATCGCGTTGCGCCTCACTCACGTTGTGGCGTTTCATCCATTTGATGAAGTATTCCCCGAACCAGACGGAAATGACCAACGACAGAATCAAGGTCAGCAAAGCCCGGAAAGAGATGTAGGTCCACATGTGCGAACCGGGAATCCCGTACTCTCCTAAAAATCGAAACAAATAATACAACATGCGCGCAACGGTTAAATGCCAAATACTCCTTTTATTACCTCATGGTCGTCAAAATGATGCTTCACGCCTTTCACCTCCTGGTAATCTTCATGCCCCTTCCCAGCCACCAACACCACATCGCCGGGACGTGCCATCATGCAGGCCGTACGGATGGCCTCCTTACGGTCGACAATGGAGATTACCTTGCGCATTTGCTCCTTGTCCAGTCCGGCCAACATATCGTTGATAATTTCCTGCGGCTCTTCGAAACGCGGATTGTCACTGGTAATGATTACCCTGTCGCTGTTTTTCACCGCTTCCTGCGCCATAATCGGACGCTTACCCTTGTCACGGTTGCCTCCGGCACCGCAGACCGTAATGACTTCGCCGCGCCGTTTCAGTATTTCGTTCACGGTCGACAACACATTGACCAACGCATCCGGCGTATGGGCGTAATCGACAATGGCTGTCACTCCCTCCCGAGAACGAATCGTCTCGAAACGTCCGTTCACCGGGCGCAATGTACTAAGGGCTACCAAAACGTCCTCAGCCCCGCGCCCCATACAAACGGCTGCAGCGTACACAGCTAACAAGTTGGACACATTGAAACGGCCTATGAAAGGGACGCTCACCTCTTTGCCATTGACATCCAAACACATTCCTTCAAACGACTCTTCCAACACTTTTGCCTTGAAATCGGCAGCCGCACGCAAAGAATAAGTCTTCACGACGGCCTTTGTGTTCTGCACCATGATCATTCCGTTACGGTCGTCAACATTCGTCACGGCAAAAGCCCCCTTGGGCAAACCGTCGAAAAATGCCTTCTTGGCATCACGATAGTTCTCGAATGTCCTATGGTAATCCAGATGGTCGCGCGTAAGGTTCGTAAAAATACCTCCTGCGAACTTCAGACCTGCGATACGGTGCTGGGCCACGGCATGCGAACTGACTTCCATGAAAGCATATTTGCATCCTTCGTCTGCCATACGCCCCAACAAACGGTTCAACGTAATCGGATCAGGCGTGGTATGCTCTGTCGGGACAGCCTCGTCATCTATATAGTTGCAAACCGTGGAACAAAGTCCGCACTTATAACCGAACACCCGGAACATATTATATAATAAGGTGGCAATCGTAGTTTTCCCGTTCGTACCGGTCACTCCGACAAGTTGCAATTTGGAGGTCGGGTCACCGTAAAACACCGTAGCCAACCGCCCCACCGCACTTTCGGAATCCTTCACTTGTACGTACGTCACCCCCTCAGCCTGCACCTCCGGCCATGCTTCGCACACTACGGCCACGGCTCCTTTCTCTATCGCCTTGCCGATATAAGCGTGACCGTCGGCCTGCGTCCCTTTGACGGCGACAAACAAATCGCCCGGCTGCACAAGCCGGTAATCCATATTGATTCCCGTAATGTTCCGTGCGGTATCGCCTTCGACCCGTACGACACTCACGCTTTTCAGCAAAATATCCAACTCCATCATCATGCTTCCCTCTTATCTTTTTAATTTAATCTGTATGGTTTGCCCTTTCTTATATTTGACGTACGGCGGGATGCTCTGCGAAACCACACGCCCCACGCCTTCCAATTTCACTTTCAATCCCCGGCTCTCCAACATATACACGGCGTCTTTCGCCCCCATGCCTTTCACGTCCGGTACGATTTCCATCGGCGTATTGTCACCGCGCAACGTCACGGCATTCCCGCTGTTCACCGCTTTCCCCCAAACGCTCTTTCCACCTTTGTCCGTGCTCCAGTCTTGTTTAAAAGGAATATCCAGTTCTTTCAGTACTGCCCGCGTGGCATTCAAGTCACCGTCCAACACATCCGGGACGAAGACGGAAGCCGAATCTGATGCTTCCGACACATCGCGATATACCCCTTTCGCCATGACGCTTTGGGCAATCTCGCTGAACACCGGACCGCAATGCCCCCCTCCCGAAGCAGGCAGGCCGGACTTTTGTATCGCGACGATGCAACTGTATTTCGGCCGGTCTGAAGGATAATAGCCGCAGAAACTGATAAGATATTTCATCCGGCCTCCATGATAGCCTCCCTTGCCTTGGGCCACTTGTGCCGTACCGGTTTTCCCCGACACCTTGAAATCCTTGCATCCGGCTTTCTTGCCCAGTCCCTTACTTACTACCATTTCCAGTATTTCCTGAATGTCGTCCAGGGTCTTCGGAGAGCATATCCGCTCTTTGATGACTTCCACCGGGAATTCGCGCACGATTTCGCCATTCTTCCGGACGGCTTTTACAAAACGCGGACGTACCATCTTTCCACCGTTGGCTATGGCATTATAGAAAGTCAATGTGGCTATCGGCGGTATCTGGGTCTCATACCCGATGCTCATCCACGGCAAGGCCGTCTTCGACCAATTGCTGCCGTCCTTCTTCGGGCGGCGCACCCGCGGCTCTCCGCTTCCCATCAAAGGTATATTCAGGGGAATGCCCACTCCTTCACGATACAGCCCGTCCACGAATTTTTCCGGATGGTCTTTATAGTTGTCGTCTATCAAGCGGCTGACCCCGATATTGGAAGAATACATCAGCACTTCAGGCACACTGATTCTTCCGTAACCGCCACGCCGCCAGTTGTGATCCTTCATCACCCGCCCGTGCATCTCCCACTGTCCGTTACCGGTGTCTACGAAATCATTCTTCGAAATCTTTCCGTCCTCCAGTGCCACCATGATGGACGCGGTCTTAAAAGTAGAACCGGGCTCCATTAAGTCAGACACGGCGTTGTTCTTTACCTCGCGATACTCGCCATCCGCACATTTCGTCATGTTCACAATGGCCTTCACATCTCCCGTGGCCACCTCCATCAGCACCACCACGCCCACGTCGCCATTGATGTTTTTCAACTGTTTCAACAACGCCTTTTCCGCCGCATCCTGCATGGACACATCGATGGTCGTTTCAATATCATTACCATCCACCGGAGGGGCATCCACCAGACTCAACCACTTGTTACGCACCTTGGCACGATGGGACACGCCTTCCTTGCCCCTCAAAATGGAGTCGTAGGAAAGCTCCAGGCCGTAACGCGCCGAATCCTTACTGGCATACAAAGCCCCCAACGTACGCGTGGCCAATGAGCCGTAAGGCTTCTTTCGTTGATTGAATTCCTCTGCATAGAACCCGCCCTTGAAAGGAGACTCACGGAACAACGGCAGTTTCTTGCACTCCTTATACTGGATATAAGAGATTCGCCGACCGTATATCTGCCAGTTCCTCCGTCTCAACTTTTTTCCCTTTTTCAGCCGTTTCTTGAAATATCCGGCGGTTTTATCGGGAAAGATTTTACTCAACCCCCGGGAAATGGAATCCAAGTCGGCCATCAACACGCTGTCCCTCCAAGCCTGCAGTTCCTTGGCCGTCTCCGGATTCTTGTCCGACGCGACATAATCCATATAGATCTTATATTCCGGCAAGGAGCTGGCCATAATCTGCCCGTCTGCCGAAAGGATGTTTCCACGCTTGGCAGGAATGGGCACATTCTCTTTTACCAGTTTACGGCTCACCTGCGTCCAATACTCGCTCTCCACGAACATCAGGTAGGCCGCATTGCCCAATATATACAAACCGCCCAAGCTCATCAGTACGATGACCACGAAGAAACGGGGCATTATCTTTTTATTGTCGAAGTTCATTCTTCTTCCTCGTTTTGGGATTTAATCAAAAAAGGAGGTTCTTTCGGACTTTGCAGCACGCTGTCCGGAGTCTGTCTCAAACTTTTTTCTATCTGGCTTTGCCGTGTCTTTACGGTCAACTCGCTAGAACGGGTCAGCGCACGGTATCTCACCTCCGTCAATTCCGTCTTCAACTTTTCAATCTCAATCATCTCCTGCTCTGCGGAATAACGGTTCGTGATATAAATGATGGCAAAAAACGTACAGAGTAAAATCAATCCCATCTGGCGACGCAACCACCCGGCCGTAAGGATATCCCCACCCAATATCTCGCGTAAAGACACGTTAGGACGTTGGTCCACGCCCTCACTCTCCGTGAAAGCCTTGATAGGAGACAGTTCACCCGGCCCGGCCTTTTCCTCGTCGCCCGGCACCACGCCATCCCCCTCGGACAGCCCCCCGCCCGGCTCGGCCTCCTCTGCTCCGGGACTTCCGGCAGCTTCCTCCGTGGGCACACCGACGAGTTCCACGTCCGTTTTTTCTTCCAAATCCAGTTCTTCCTTCATCCTTTATTTCTTTTCCGCGATTCTCAACTTGGCACTGCGGCTACGGGGATTCGCACGCTGCTCCTCTTCTCCCGGCACTATCACTTTATTATGGACAGCCCTGAGCGGACAATCCACATTGCCATAGAAATCCTGTATCCGCTTGCCCTCCACATTTCCGGTTTTGACTAAATTCTTCACCATCCGGTCCTCCAAAGAATGATAGGTCAACACCACCAAGCGGCCTCCCGGGCGGAGCAATTCGACCGCAGCCGTCAACATCTCCTTCAAGGCGTCCATCTCCTGGTTCACTTCTATACGCAAAGCCTGGAACACCTTAGCCAATTCTTTCTTCTCCCGGTCACGCTCAAACAAAGGCTTTACGACCTCCATGAACTCTTCCGTCGTCTCAATCCTCCTGTGCATACGGGCTTTCACCACCCATGAGGCTAATTTACGGGCATTCTTCAATTCGCCGTACAGGTAGAAAATGTCGGCCAACCGCTCTTCCGCGTAATCATTCAACACATCCGCCGCTGTCAACTGCGCCCGCTGGTTCATCCGCATGTCCAACCTCCCGTCGAAACGAAACGAGAAGCCCCGTTCCGCATCATCGAAATGGTGGCTCGACACGCCCAAATCAGCCAGCAGGCCGTCCAACTCTCCCACGCCGTAATAGCGCATCCAGTTCTTCAGGTACCGGAAATTGCTCCGGACAAACGTAAAACGTCCGTCAGCAACGATATTCGCCTCGGCATCTTCGTCTTGGTCAAAACTATACAAATGCCCGGCCGTATCCAGTCGGGACACAATCGCCCGGCTGTGCCCTCCTCCTCCGAAAGTGACATCGGCATATACCCCGGCAGGATTGACCACCAGACCGTCTACACATTCTTTCAACAAGACAGGGACGTGATAAACTGCTTCTTCCATCAATATTTTACATTACGCGAGGTCAAAGGTACGAATTTTCATAGACACATACACCTTATTATAATAAAATATTTATCGACATGCTGTTAATAACTCCATGAAGAAAGAACGCGAGGCATCTGCAAGAAAAAGAGCGATTTTTTTCCCGGCAGAAATAGTTTTTACTATCTTTGCCCACAGTTAGACTGAAACCTTATGAAAAAACTCTTGTTATTGGTATTCCTAATAGGAACAACCGCATTTCACACCCAAGGGAAAATCCGCGAAAAACGTTCGATTGTGCGACTGGAAACCGCAATGGGCAACATTCGTATCGCGCTGAACGACGAAACACCGGTCCACCGGGATAATTTCCTCAAATTAGTTTCAGAAGGATTCTACGACGGAACGCTCTTCCACCGCGTCGTGAAAGACTTCGTCATTCAAGCAGGCGACCCGAATTCCAAACAGGCTCCGGGCGGAAAGATATTGGGAGAAGGAGGGCCGGGATATATGTTGGCTCCCGAAATAGACCTGCCTTTCCAATACCATAAAAGAGGAGCGGTGGCCATGGCGCGCGAAAATGACGCAAACAACCCGGACCGCCTAAGCAACGGGTCGCAATTTTACATCGTATGGGGAAAGAAATACCGCCCCCGGGAACTGGCCTTTGCCTGGACCGCGCTGAAAGGCGGTGTGTACGGTGATTTTGAAACCAACAGGGAAATGGAGCAAGAATACCTCACCACCGGGGGCACACCCGGGTTAGACGGAGGATACACCGTATTCGGAGAGGTCATCGAAGGGCTCAATGTGGTGGAAAACATCCAATCCACCGCAACAGATTCCCACGACCGACCGCAAACCGACATCGTAATCCTGCATGCCGTGGTAGAACAAAAATCAAAGAAGGCCGGAACAACAGGTAAAAGACAGCATTTGCCAGGATTATATTAAAAACATCCGATTTCATCGGTGTTTTCTTTTCTATTCGTCTGCCTGCGCACGAGAGGAAATAATGGTAAAATAACTCTTTATACCGTTTTTTGCGATTTAACCAACCTTTTTCATTACCTTTGCCTTGGTTTTAATCTAAGACTTGTATATTCATGAAGAAAATCTTATGCGGACTTTCTCTTTTTGCCGCTTTTTCGTTAAGCTCTTGCATACAAAACGAACCCGCCAATTCTGAGTGTGATATAGAAGAGGCTTATGTTCTCGCATCTGACGAGGAGGCTTTGTTCTTCACCCCGAATGACGCAGTGAAGGACGTGGCGTCGTCCGACACGTCCATCGTGTTTTATCTGCGCGAAGACTTCACAGACTCCACGCAGTTGCAAGCGTTGAAAATAAACTTCAAGCTCACTCCGGGTGCCTCCATCACACCCGAAAACGGTAGTGTGCAAGACTTCACGCACGGCGGCATACGCTACCGGGTCATGTCCGAAGACCGGCAATGGCACCGGGATTATCATGTAAAGTTTGCACTCATACAGCCCATAGAGACCGACCTTTCTTTTGAAAACATTAAGATGGAAGCCAATGGACGTTATTACGAGTGGTTCGAAAAATCGGCACACGGCAACGACGTCCCCCAATGGGCTACCGGCAACCCGGGTTACGCCATCAGCCGTTCGTCAGCCAAACCCGACGAGTTCCCTACGATACCGTGGACAAAGGATGCCATAAACGGACAATCCGTCAAGCTCGAAACGTGTGACACCGGTCCTTTCGGTGTCATGGTCAATATGCGCATCGCAGCAGGCAACTTGTTTATCGGGACGTTTGATGTGGCCAACGCCTTGAAAGATGCCATGGCCGCCACGCGCTTCGGCCTGCCGTTCAACAAAAAACCATTGCGCTTTGAAGGATATTACAAATTCAAGCCAGGCGAAAAATTCCAGAACAGAAAAGGCACCATCATTGAAGACCGCATTGACGAACCGGACTTATATGCCGTATTATACAAGAACACGGACGGGCACGGGCAACCTGTCACCCTGAAAGGCGATGACGTATTGACCCACCCTAACATCGTGGCTTTGGCACGCATCCAAAATCCGGTGCATGATTTCAACACATGGACCCGCTTTGACATCCCCTTTGAATATAGCGGCAACGTAAACGAGAAACTACTAAAGGCTTACGGCTACAACCTGGCTGTCGTCTTCACTTCCAGCATCGAAGGAGCCAGTTTCTGCGGCGCCGTTGGAAGCACGCTGTTGGTAGATGAAGTGAAAGTGGTTTGTGAAGAATAACCCATAATAAAGAAGAGAACATGAAACATCTGAAATATATCCTAATCTTTGCCCTGTCATCAGCCACGGGCACGTTACAGGCACAAGACCTCAAAGAACTGATGAAGGAAAACCGCGAGAACCGGGAAGCCAACTATGCGAAATGGGGACCGACATCCGACCACGACGGTATGGGCTATGTCGTCAGGGCCGGATTCGTGCTAGGCGGAACGACTCCTCTTCCTCTTCCCAAGGAAATCCGTAAAATCAACGAATTCGCTCCGAAGGGCGGTTTCAGTTTAGGAATAGACGGATATAAGTACTTCAATACGAGATGGGGACTTTCCGCCGGACTTCGTTTTTTCATGCAAGGCATGCGCACGGGGGCTGAAGTGAAAAACTACAACATGGCCATCGTGATGGGCGAAGACGTGGTAGAAGGACGTTTCACGGGGACGGACATTACCGAGACCCGCATGACGGGCTTTACGATTCCCGTAACGGCCACCTACCGTGTAGGAGCCAGATGGACATTCAATCTCGGCCCTTACGTCAGCTATTGGATTTATCGTGACTTCGACGGCGAAGTCTTCGACGGCTATTTGCGCGAAGGCTCACCCGTGGGACAAAAGATAACCATCGGTACCGACAATCCGGCTTCTTACGACTTCAGCGACAACATGCGCCATTTTTCATGGGGGATGGAATTCTGTGCCGACTTCCGTATAAAGAAGCATCTCAACGTCTTTGGACTGTTGGACTGGGGTATGAACGATGTGTTCAAAAGCGACTTTGAAACCGTCACGTTCTCACTCTTCCCACTCTATGCCACTTTCGGAATGGCTTATTATTATTGATCACTTAAAAAAATATGAATATGAAGAAGTTATTTACCTTATTATTATTTTGTGCAAGCCTCACGCAAGGGTACGCCATGAACGCTGCTTCAACAGGAAGCAAGGCATCTAAAGAGTACACAGACAAACTCGTTGTCACCATTAACGGTGAATCCAGTCCTGAACAAACTACTAAAATCACGGTAGAGACCCCCAAAGACGGCATCATGAACATTACACTTCCCAACTTCTGTCTTAGCGCAGGAGAAGACATGATGTATGTAGGGACAATCAAGGTGAATGAAATCCCGTTGACAGCTTCTGGATTGTATAACACATTCACCACGAACCAGACCATACAAATCGAGGCCGGAGACATACCTATTGAAGGCATGTGGCTCGGTCCTATGTTAGGCGATGTGCCCCTACAAATGGTAGGTAAAATTTCCGATGACAAATTCTACACTACAATCGACATTGAAATGGTCTTGCTCGGACAAACTATCCACGTCGTATTCGGCACGGACGATTTTGGTTCTTCCATTCATTCTGCCCTGTCTGAAAAGCAAATGCAAACGACAAACGTCTACACCCTGCAAGGCATCCTCGTGAAGGGCAATGTGGAAAAAGCCCATGCCCTCGACGGGTTGCAGAAAGGCATTTATATCGTGGACGGCAAGAAAGTTATCAAAAAATAAAGTAACGGGCTGCGATTCCCCCAAAAAAAGATGACAAATGCCGATGGAGGAGACTCCATCGGCATTTGTCATATAAACAGCTGAATACAAGCCACTTCCCAAACCTCAACGACCTTCTTCGAAAAACTGCGGAGAACGAAAAATCAATCTGCTTAGAATGATTTTCCATTCTCCTGAGATCAATTTTTCAATCTCCTGAGATTGATTCGCTCCCTTCTGCCAATGGCATCCGGATTTTCGTTATATTGACAAAACACCAACTCCCTCCTTCTTCTTTCTTCGCCTTCCCCTTCCTTTGGGTAAAAAAACGGTAAACCCTTTATTCTACTGAAATTACTACCGTAAAATCCGAAAATCCTACCAAAACAGGAAATGCCCTTTTGGCCTTTCTGCCTACTTTTGTATTGGCCAAAAGAACTAAAAGCGGCTATTTACAAACTATAAAAAGATAGATAAGAATGAAGAGATTGTTTACTTTGTTATTGGGGGCAACATTTGGCTGCGGAATACAAGCGCAATATCTCCCAAATACAGGTTTTGAAGCATGGAAAGAAGTTTGCGGTAGTTCCTACCAATCAAGTAAAAGCGGAAAAAGCGGTGGAGCCGAAGGTTTCAGGCAACGCCCGGGAACCGAACCAATGGATTGGAACGGTTCAAGCGTAAACCAAAAAGTTTGGGCTTACTTTTTTTCACAAGAAAAACAAGAAACACTCATAACACAAGGTGTAAGCAGAAACGGAACAAAATCCGTGATTCTCACCAATAAATTTGTCGGTGTCAGTACTATAGGTAGCAATGCTCCCGCTTTCATCACATTTGGCACCCCGTGGGTTTATGCCGTTTCTACTATTGAACAGTGTGATGGCGGTGTATATGGCGGGACAAATTTCACTTTCCGCCCGGATGCCATCAGAGGATGGTACAAACGTACGCCATCCACAGAGGGAAATGAAAACGCCCACATAATCGCCTATCTGTGGAAAGGGACCTGCAGCTCAGAAATCAAGTCACACACAGCAAACGACATAAAAGAAGATGTAGACCGCGTTGTTATGGGAAAAGAGAGTGGAACGGCAAACGGGACGCTCATTGCGTCATGCGACTATGGATTCGCCACTACCACAAACAATGACTGGCAAGAAATCATCGTGCCGCTAAATTACGAAAAAGGGCAAGAAAACACTATTCCTGAAAAAATGAATGTCATCATTTCAAGTGCCGATTATTGGACGCGTGCTAACATCAAAGACCAAAGCATACTGGAAGTGGACGACGTGCAATACTTGTACTATTCCCAATTAGCCGAACTCTCGTACGACGGCAAAAGCATCGACGGTTTCAGCAAAGACAAATACGAATATACCATCACGGCAGATTACGACGAAAGCAAACTTTCCGCTAAAGCCGACGGCATAGGCGCCACCGTGGAGAAGTCTTACGATGAAGAGACACACAAGCTTACCATCACGGTGAAGGGGAACGACATCAGTGCCAATACAGAAAACTTCCATACTTACACGTTGGAATTCAAGCAGGCAGAAGAACAAATACCCTTGGAAAGCACCGACTATTCCGGCTTCTTGACCGTGACCGTCAATGGCAATTCCGCAGATTCCCAAATCACAACTATCCGATTAATCAAGAATACGGACGCGTCCTATTCCTTCGCCTTGGACAACTTCATATTGGGAGCAGGCGAAGATGCCATGCCCATAGGTAACATCTTATTGAAAAACCTAACCGTAAGCGAAGACGGGAACTCCTTTACCGCCAACCAAACCATACAAATCACAGAGGGAGACAAAGAAGGTGTTACAAGTTGGCTCGGACCGCAATTGGGGGATGTCCCCGTGGTACTCTCTGCCACCAAAAACGGAAACAACATGACAGCCGACATCGACATTGACATGACTAGCACTATCGGACAGGTCATTAAAGTCTCTTTCACGCCAGTACTGGAAACCAAGTTTACCAATCCATTGCTCGTGACCATCAACGGCAATTCCGCAGATCCCCAGATTACAACTATCCGATTAATCAAGAATACGGACGCGTCCTATTCCTTCGCCTTGGACAACTTCATATTGGGAGCAGGCGAAGATGCCATGCCCATAGGTAACATCTTATTGAAAAACCTAACCGTAAGCGAAGACGGGAACTCCTTTACCGCCAACCAAACCATACAAATCACAGAGGGAGACAAAGAAGGTGTTACAAGTTGGCTCGGACCGCAATTGGGGGATGTCCCCGTGGTGCTCTCTGCCACCAAAAACGGTGACAACATGACAGCCGACATCGACATTGACATGACTAGCACTATCGGACAGATAATTAAAGTCTCTTTCGCACCAGAACTTGTCATAAACGGCACCACAACGTTAGAAGTGACCGGAGGAGGGCTTTACAACGTGACTCTCTCCCGTAATTTTGCGGCAAATTGGAACACGATATGCCTACCATTCGACACTACACCCACTACATTAGGTGCAACACAGGTACAAGCTTTCACCGCTTGCGACGGAACTACACTCACTTTCACTAAAACAGAAAGCATGATGGCCAACACGCCCTATCTCATTTATTTTGAAAAGGCACCTGCCACTCCCTTGTACATCAGCACAGAAATCAAAGCAACCGTCCCCACTTCCGTAACCCACGGCAACGTGACCTTCGTCGGCAACTATGAAGCAGGCAAGAACATGGAAGGCCTTTACGGCGTAGCCGAGAAAGCAGGCGAACAGTACATCATGCGCGGCGGAAAGGGCAGTACACTGGGCAGCACAGGAGCCTATTTCACCGTAAGCGGATCTGAAGTGAATACCCTGCGCATCCGCCTTGAGGGAACCGGAACCGGCATCTCCGACGTGGAAGCCGGGAAAGGCGGCCAAACCTTCGACATCTATAGCCTGAACGGCATCAAGGTGCGCAGCCAAGCCACCACTACCGACGGCCTGCCCAAAGGCATCTACCTCATCAACGGAAAAAAACATATCGTAAAATAAAAACAGGAGACACCGAAATGAAAAAGAACATTTATACCACGCCCGTTGTGGGAATAGTGAAATTGGACACAACAGGAATTATCGCGACATCCGCACTGGGCACCGGGGACAGGAACGACATCGAAATAAAGGATGAAATCTTCGAAGGCGAATTCCGTTCCAACCGGAATCACTGGGAAGGACTCTGGTAAGGCTAAACCTGAACTTTATCCATAACGCAAGTGTGGGGCGCAGCACGGAACGCAGTTCCGGCCCGCCCCACATTTCTGTTTCCCGGCACTTTGCCAAACAGGAAACAAGCACAATGCTAAGCCTTGGCGTTGAGGGCAGACCTTTTCTTCAGGTAATCGTCCAACTTCATGCCTTCCATACGCTCAAAGCAAATACGGGCGGTCTTGGACGAGCCGAAACCGACAACGACACAATCGGCCACCGAGACGATTGAGCCGTCGGCCACTCCGCGCTTCAATGCACTGATACGGTAAGAATTGATGTAGTCGTGGCAATTGTTATAACCTTGGCTCCGGAGGCATTGCAATAACAAATGGCGGTTGATTCCCGTGGCCTCGCACAGGCGGTCGCGCCCGAACGTATTGTCTTGCCACTCACGGTCATGTTGCATGAAGAACTCCACCCGCTCAAAACGACGCCGGTTGGTTTCGTTGAAGTCCTCCTTTTCGGCCTGCACGATAACCTCTTCCGTGGGTGCTTCATCCACCTCTACAATCTCTGGCTTAGGCAAATGGATGGCCATGGTCTCCAATGTCCGATAGAACAAATACATATTCAAAAGACAGAACAAATAGAAATAGACTAATAACAACATGGCATTGAATACTGCCGTAACTACTATATAGAACACCATATTCAGCCCCATGGCGGTCACGTAACCTTTCAAATAACGGGGTATCTCGGCATTCTTGACCAACAACCGGGGCAGGCGAAGTATATTGGTCACATAGTAGACAGACAACCCCAAACCTGCCAGACGGAACAACATGTCCGGCCCCCACCAACACTCTGCCAGTTCGGAGTAGGTATGGACAATCACCGGACGGTTTCCCAAAAGCAGACTGGCGACATATAATATAATAAGGAATATGGCCGGCGAGGCATAACGCCACATCCGTCCCCACTGCAAATATCCCGGCATGGGGATGCTCAAGGGATAAATGCCCTGAAGAAAAGAAGTCACCACCAACAACAAAAGCATGAAAGGATGGAGCAAGCCGACATTCGCGAACTTGAGCAAGGGCATGAACGGGAAGGACACACAAGTCAACACTCCGAATATGCCCATAATCCATGCCAAGGACAAGTATTGCACCTTATAACGGGAATACAAGAACAACACGGAGGCCATCATCAAGTGGATGGTAGCAATGACGACGAGGGTAATAAGAATATAGGTCTGCATATCAGGCAAAGATATAAAAAACAGCCCAGTTGCAAAAGCCTATGGATAAAAAATTGATTCTGATTGCTGTTGACGCCACTTTCCGTAAAGCCCCGTCTTTTGCGGCAGGCGACGGTTGCCAATAATCCGGAAAACTCGTTAGCCAACAAGATTGTGCACATTGCCTTTTTGCCCAAAGGGTCCTCTGGTATGTTAAAGTCGAAAAGATTATCCGGGTTCATGATTTCATTCCCAAAATAACATGTACTTTTGTGTGTCTTGAAGAAACAACTGTTTTAAGGCAAACTTATAAAAGAAAGGATTTTAAGTATGAAAAAAATGAATCAGATCTTGGCAGCAGCCTTGTTGGCTTGCATGGCCGCCTGCACAAGCAACCAGAAAAAAGAAGCTGCAACAACAGAAACGACAGAAACGGAAGCAGCCACAGCCGTCGGCGACACAACTGCCCTCGCCATGACGGGCACCTTTGAAGGTACATTTCCGGCTGCATCCTGTGAAGGCATCCGCACTTCACTGACAATCAATGCAGACAGCACTTATACCTATAAAAGAGAATACATCGGCGAAAAAGACGGGAAGTATGAAAGCAGCGGCATTTACCACCTGAAGGCAAAGGACTTGATTGAACTGATTACTCCTTCTTCCGGAGAAAAGACTTATTTCAAACGTGTCGAAACAGGCTTTATGCTGTCTGACAGCCTGGGCACAGTCAATCAAGGCGAGCTTGCCGGACACTATATATTGAAAAGACAATAGACTTTTCATTTGGCACACGCAAAAGGAAGAAGCCACATAGGCTTTTTCCTTTTGTGATTCAAAGCTTTCTTGCATATCCCTTAAGGACATACAAGCCCCGGACATTGCTTCCCCCAAGCTCGGAATCAGGCAAAAACCTCCTTCAGGACATCCAAGGATTTCAATTCAGGGAACTCCGGGACATGCAGCCTGTAATACTCATCCAACACCTCTAAGTAACGACCGCGCTCCAGACGGTTCATCGCAAAAAAACGCATCGTATCATAGTTCATCCGCATGAAGAGGGGGATGAGAGCCGCCTCTTGCGGTTCCAAATATGCATGGCGAGACGGGGAAGAGGACACAAAACAAGCCTCCACCATGTCGAAACAATCCCCCTTGTGCCACTCCTCCACGTTGGGATAGAAACCAAGAAACCGCGTCAGCCGTGTGAGAAAAACCAGATGGAAGTTTGAGAACCCCTCCCCACTGGCATCCAACCATTGCAAAGAATAGAGGATATAGGAAAAAAGTGTGTCGCTCCCCTCTTCATGTTTCAACACACGGCAAAGGAATTCGGCCAGGAACAAAGCCATGGAAGACTTACGTGGGTCGTACGGCAACGTCTGATAAACATACTTGAACCGCACATCCCGTATGCGCTGCAAAGCCGACTTCTGCCGGTAGTCGAAATCTATCTCCAAAATGGAAAGCGGCCGAAAGAACACACCTTTGAGGGCCGCCTTACGCGATTTTGGCAACTTTACCATGAAAGACACCGTCCCACGTATGGCCGTATAGATATCCACAATCAAAGAATTGTCGTTGTATTTTAGCGTACGCAACACCACGCCTTGCGTTTTTTCCTGCATAAATCTCCATTTTTGGGGACTAAAATTAGGAAAAACGACCGAAATACGGGAAAAAATCACCAAAAACACATTTTTTTGAAAGATTTTCCTCGATTTATTTTGTCGGTTCAAAGAAAAGCCATACCTTTGCATCGCAAATGAGAACGGTAGTCTGCAAATGACTTGAAAACGGTTTCAGAAAGCAAAAGAGCGAAAGCTCAAATCGCGTTGGTCCCTTCGTCTATCGGTTAGGACGAGAGATTTTCATTCTCTAAAGAGGAGTTCGACTCTCCTAGGGACTACTAAGTTGAACGAATTATTTAAACGTAAAGATGGCAAACCATAAATCATCATTAAAAAGAATACGGCAGGAGGAAAAAAGAAGACTCCACAATAGATATTACGCGAAGACCATGCGTAATGCTGTTCGTAAGCTTCGTGCTACGACAGACAAGGCTGAGGCTACAGCGATGTATCCCAGTGTACAAAAGATGTTAGACAAATTGGCTAAAGTAAACATCATACACAAGAATAAAGCTGCCAATTTGAAATCTAAATTGGCCATTTACATCAACAAATTGGGATAATTCCGATAGTATCATATATAGGAAAGAGTTGAAGTTTCTTCAACTCTTTTTTTTGTATCTGTACCCATTGGGCAAACTGTCCCTAAGAAACCGTCGGCATATTGATGAACACTAAATACTCCCCCTCCCCACGTATCACGAACTCTTCACCGGTCGCCTCGTTCAACGTCCCTTGCCACCAGTTGGCAAAATCGCGCAAAGGATAAGCCAGACCTTCCCCACGCAAGCCTCGCGTGCCGAAAGCAAAAATCGAAACCTGTACTCCCTTGCAACAGAAGAAACGGCAATCCCCTTTCACCGGTACGAAAAAACCATAATCCGTATACATACGTACTTCCGCTCCCATCCGCATATATTCCATCAACAGGCTGATATTCCCCAAAGTATGATCTTCCCTACGCCCCGTGGCACCGACAATGGCAATCCGACGAAATCCTTTTTCCAACAGATAGCTCACAGCTTTGGTCTGGTCGTTTGTCTCTTGGTCCGGATTATACCGGATAATACCCGCATATCTTTTCTGGTTTTCCACGCTCAACGAATCTCCATCCCCTACAATCCTGTCCGGCACGCGTCCCGACTCTAAACAACGGTCGGCCGCCCCGTCACAACATACCGTAAAAGGAGCTGTATCCAGTATCCTCAACGGCAAAGCCGACACGGGAAACTCCCCATTCCCCACGACCACCGCTTCCGGCACAAAATCCCAACCGACCCGTCTCATTTCTCCTCTTCCATCATTCGTATCCATTTCTTATATCCTCCGATAGCAATTAGGGCATAAAGGCCGTACAGTCCGGCCGTAAAATAAAGTTCTTTATAAACATACAATCCACAGCAAACCACATCGACTATAATCCACACCAACCACTGCTCTACGTATTTACGGGCCAGCATCCATATTCCCACGATACTCAAAGCCGTCGTAAAACTGTCCGACCAAGGCACGTCACTATTGGTAAACTCTGTTAAGATCCAGGCAATCAATACCAAAGTGACCACAAAGACCGAGAACAGAGGCACATAAATCCGGGGAGGAGTATGGGTTATCGGCAGAGCAGAAACAGCGTCCTCCTTTCCGCCCCACCCGTATTTCCAACTCAACCATCCGTACGCAGCCGCCAACAGATAATAAACATTGATAGCAAAATCTGCGTATAACCCTGCTTCATAATACACGAAAATATAGATGGCCGGCATGACTACACCTACTATCCACAAATAAATGCTAGCTTTATACTCTAGCCAAAGATAAATCAGACCGACACAGGTACCGGCTATCTCCAGACAATTACCCATCACCTCTTTTTCCAATTATTAAAAAACCGACATCATGACCCGGCAACTTCTTTAAACGGCAAAATTACACTTTTCGGCCGACGCAAGCAAACATCCTCGTCTAAACACGACAAACCCACAGGATTTTCACGGTTACATAAAGGGCAAAACCCTCCTTTTTCCTTTCCCCTTTCAAAGTTTTTGCGTATATTTGTGCGTTAAATATGAACGAATTAAAACTATGTCAGAAGAAGAAATAAAAGGCACAAATTATTCGGCCAGCAGCATTCAGGTGCTGGAAGGACTGGAAGCCGTACGCAAACGTCCGGCGATGTATATCGGAGACATCAGCGAGAAAGGTTTGCACCACTTGGTTTATGAAACCGTGGATAACTCCATCGACGAAGCACTTGCCGGCTATTGCACGCACATAGAAGTCACTATCAATGAAGACAACTCCATCACCGTGCAAGACAACGGCCGCGGTATTCCGGTAGACATGCATGAAAAAGAGCACAAGTCCGCATTGGAAGTCGTAATGACCGTACTTCATGCGGGCGGCAAGTTCGACAAGGGTTCCTATAAGGTGTCCGGAGGTCTTCATGGTGTCGGTGTGTCTTGCGTAAACGCCCTTTCTACCCACATGCTTTCGCAAGTCTTCCGGGAAGGCAAGATTTACCAACAAGAATACGAATGCGGCAAGCCGCTTTATCCGGTCAAGGTCGTAGGCGAAACCGAACTTCGGGGCACACGCCAACAGTTCTGGCCGGACAGCAGCATCTTCATCACGACCACTTACAAATATGAGATTCTGGCCAACCGCATGCGCGAACTGGCATTCCTGAATGCCGGTATCACCATTATCCTGACCGATATGCGCGAAAAGGACGAGAACGGTGTGCCGCGCAGCGAGACATTCCACAGCAAGGACGGCCTGAAAGAATTCGTGCGCTACATTGATTCCAGCCGTATCCACCTGTTCAACGACGTGATATACCTGAACACGGAAAAGCAAGGGGTTCCTATCGAAGTAGCCATCATGTACAACAACGGTTATACGGAAAATATCCACTCCTACGTCAACAACATCAATACCATAGAAGGCGGTACGCACTTGGCCGGCTTCCGCACGGCACTGACCCGTACGCTGAAGAAATACGCTGAAGACGAATACGCCAAGGAATTGGAAAAGCTAGAGAAGAACAAGGTGGAAATTTCCGGCGAGGACTTCCGCGAAGGACTTACCGCCGTCATTTCCATCAAAGTGGCCGAACCGCAGTTTGAAGGACAGACCAAAACCAAATTGGGTAACAGCGAAGTAGCCGGTGCCGTACAGCAAGCCGTAGGCGAAGCCTTAAGTTATTATTTGGAGGAACATCCAAAAGAAGCCAAACTGATTGTGGACAAAGTCATCCTGGCTGCGACAGCACGTGTGGCCGCCCGCAAGGCCCGTGAAAGCGTACAGCGCAAGAGTCCGATGTCGGGCGGCGGTATGCCGGGCAAGTTGGCCGACTGTTCGGACAAGGATGCAGCCAACTGCGAACTGTTCATCGTCGAGGGTGATTCGGCCGGCGGCTCTGCCAAGCAAGGGCGCAGCCGTCAATATCAGGCCATCCTCCCCATCCGCGGTAAGATATTCAACGTGGAGCGTGTCATGTGGCACAAGGCTTTCGAACATGAAGAAGTGAACAACATCATACAGGCTTTGGGCGTACGTTTCGGCTTGGGCGAAGACAGTAAGGAAGCCAATTATGAAAAGCTACGCTATTACAAAGTAATCATCATGACCGATGCCGATGTCGATGGTTCCCACATTGACACACTGCTGATGACGCTCTTCTACCGCTACATGCCCGAACTCATCCAGAAAGGCCACTTGTATATCGCCACTCCTCCGCTTTATCGTTGCAAGAAGGGTAAAATCGAAGAGTATTGCTATACGGAAGCCGACCGCCTGCGTTTCATGCAACAATATAACAACGGTTCCGAACAAGGCATGACAACCCAACGCTACAAAGGTTTAGGAGAAATGAATCCGGAACAGTTATGGGAAACTACCATGAACCCCGAAACACGCCTGCTGAAGCAGGTCACCATCGAAGACGCAGCCGGAGCCGATTACGTGTTCTCCATGCTGATGGGCGAAGATGTCGGACCGCGCCGTGAGTTTATCGAACAGAACGCCACTTACGCCAATATCGACGCATAAACATGGACGGGCAATGAAAAGCCCCCTGCCATATAAAACAAAAGAATCCGCTTCGACATAGTCAAAGCGGATTCTTTTGTTTCTATCTGCAAGCAATCAGTCTACCACTACCTTACGAGTTGTACCATCGCTCATCTTAATCAGGTTGATGCCACGCTCCGGCTGCGTAATCTTGCGACCGTCCAACGTATAGCGGCCTACTTCTTTCACCTCTTGAGCTGCCGGCAAACCGTTGATGGCAGAAGCGTCGAACTCTTCAATATGCCCGAAACGCGACCATTCCACGGCATTCTTATAAGCTTCCAGACTGCCTTCCGGAACATAAAGCGTCACTCCGGACAAGTCGTACGGGAATGTATTTTCCTCCAATACTATGGGAGAGGGATTATAAACCTGGCACTCTTTCAGCCTGCAATAAGAGAACATGCCATAACCATAAACCGCCTCAAGGGTTGAAGGCAATGAAATAGACTCTATCCTGTCGCCAAAATAAATCTCAGGCACAGTGATATCCGCGCTGCGCATGCGCGCCCATTCATCCGGCTCGCCGATATACTTCACCCCCTCTTCTATCCTTACCCTCGTCTTGGCCGGAGGTACCATATACACCGTAGCGAGGTCTTTGGCATACACAATACCATCCACCGACTTGTAGTAAGGATTGTCGGGCGACACCTCAAAGGCTTCTACATAATATCCAAAACCGGAAGCTTCCCAATCACCGACAGATGCAGGCACATAAACCTTCTTGACGGGCAGGTCTACAAAAACATCCGGCAAGAAAGTGATACCTTCTTCCAATGTCAAACCGGACAAGGCCGTACAATAATCAAAAGCGTTGCCAACCACAGTTTTCAACGAAGCCGGCAGGTTGATTTCCTTCAACTTATCACAATTGGCGAAAGCATAGGATTCTATCGTCTCCAAACCATCGGGCAGAACCACCTTGACCAAAGATGTGGGACGGTCGAACGGAGTGAACGCCTCTTTGCCGATGGTCTTTGTACCCGGCTTGATGGTAATTTCTGCCAAGTCGCCTGCCAAGCCAATGGCCGTCGTTCCGGCATAAATCACGCCAGGCTTATGGTTTTCCAACCACGGTGTCCCCACGAAAGCGGAACTTTCGGCCGACGCACTCCCTTTAAAGATAACCTCCGTCAACTGCTTGCTGTTGCCGAACGCACCGTAAGACACCATTACCCCATCGGGAATGGTCACTGAAGAAATCAACGAGCCATAGAAAGCCATACCGTCCACCTTGACAACATCGTCAGGCAGCACAACCTTGCCGGTCAAGGCCGGTGCCACCAACATGGCCACCCAACCTTCTTCTCCTCCGCCTATGGCTTCGTCCGCCTTTTGGAGCAACACATTGCCGGAAGCCGCAAAGTGCTTGTTTCCTTCGGCCACAGTCAGTTTTTCCAACTTCTTCAACATGCCGAATACCGGCACAACACGATCTTCAAAATTATAATCATCCGAAGGAATCTCAACATGCGCCACATCAGCGACATCTGCCGGTATGTGGAATGATGTCAATCCACCGGCCAAATCCACCAAGCTCCTTTCCCCATTAAAAGGCTCACGTGAATAAATGGCATTGTCCTCTGAAACATATTCGGCATTTCCCGCTGCGACAGACAAAGAAACCAAATTCTCCATAGCGGCAAACTGCGCAGCTTGATAAGACGATGTCAACCTTGCATCCGCCGGCATCGTATAAGATGTCTTGTCCACACCGATAAAAACGATTGCACGCAACCTCACATCAGTATTCCATTCTGTATACCATCCGTACAGCACATTGTCTTCTACTTCATAACGTTCACTCTTGCCGGACATCTCTAACTTGGCCAAAGACGGGCAACCGTCAATGGAAATACCTTCTGCCGAAGCCGGGAACGTTGCGGAAACCAAAGACGGGCAGTCCTTCACTGTCAGATTAACCAAACCGGCCGGAAACACAATACCCTCGATATTGGGCTTATCCTCTAAATACAATGAAGGATATTCCCCTCCCACCACATCGTCCGGAACGACCACAGTGCCTTTCACCATGCGCGGAATGACAAGGCATCTCTTCGGCAATGTCTTACTGTAAAGGCATCCGTCCTGCGAAAAGAAGAATTCGGAACTTGGATCCACCGTCACTTTCTCCAACTGGTCGCAATCGTCGAAAGCATACTTTTCATCACTGAAACCTTCCACCGTGGCCGGAATCGAAAGCGAATGGATGGATGAAGCGATGATGGCATCCCCACCAATCCACACCACGCTGTAGTCCACACCCTCATGCTGCACAGAGGAAGGAATGACTATATCCTTCACCCCACGGGGAATGGCTGACAAAGTAACCCGTTGGCTTTCTCCGCTACGGACGATATACTTATAACCATCCACCACAAAAGTGACCGGTGCGCCCCAAACCTGCACGCCTGCGCCCCACAAAAGGGCACAAACCCACAACCATAAAAAAGTAACTCTTTTCATAACTTATTTTTTTAATTACACATTGCTCTCTTCGTAAGAGATAAACTGACGAGAGTAATAAGCTATACAATATAGAGATACAAATCTGTTTTATGTCAGACTCTTGACAAAGTACTGAATTTGTTTGTAACCTCTACTATATTTATCTTCGTTATTCTTGTATTTTTCAAGTTATTAGCATAACTTTGTCCTGTCAGTTTATCTCTTACGAAGAGACAAACCAACGACATAATAAAGCCCCAATGCTCTAATCTTCAAAATAAAAAATGCCGTTTTAGCATAAAAAAATAGCTAAAACGGCTTTTATTATCTTAACACCTCTATCAAAATCAATAAGCAGCTTCGAGCACCGTAGTGTAGATAGACCGCATCAACAAATCATCTTCTTCCGAATAGTCGGAGAAACTTTCCAACACATTGACACGATTCCCATAGAAAACGGCAGTGGCAGTTGCTCCGTCATATTCCTCACCAAAGTCATAAGCATAAATGACACCATTGGCCTTGTCCTCCCATCTCCAATAGGAAAGCTCCACAGAACCATCGCGGAAAAATTGCAAGTAAGTACCTGCTTGCGAGAACAGCACACGTTCCATGGCTTCACTTCCCACGTCGAAGATGTCTTCTTCCGCCCAATCTATGCCGTAACTGTTCACATAGGTAGTCACTTGGTCGGCATCCACACGATAGATGGCATCATATACATTCACCTTTTCCATATAATACTGTGCACGTTCTTCCACGGCCGTCCACATACGGCAAAGATTTCCGGAATTTCCCGTCAACTCATCGTCCACGTTCACAGCCTTTTGTACAGGTACCTCGGTCTCCACTCCATCATAGCCTATCATTTTAAAAGCTGTGATATTACCGTTTCCGTCCCGTCCTTCCACAACCAATGTACCAAGCCCTTCCAAACTGTATTCATTTTCAATAACTTGTTCAAAACGCCCTGCTATCAACATCGTGTTCTCAATATTGCGGCTGAACACAGGACGGCGATTGAACAAACCGGCCACTTTCGTAGCCTTGCGTGCCGTAGCTTTCACGCCATAAGGATAGGCGGCAGCCTTTATCGCCACATATTGCCCGTCAGCTGTCAGTTCGATAGAACGGTAAGGAATTTCAGAGGTATTGATTTCATACTTTCCGCTCACGTCCGCATAACGTGCAGCATCGGGCAAATCGACAGGAGCAGAAGTGTCATATTCGGGAGCAGACTGAGGGATGTCACCGCCTCCTTCGCCTTCACCGCCAGAAGTCCCGGGACGCAAAAACACCTCTTCATAACCATCCTCATCCACAGCCACCATTTTAGTATCTGAGATAGAAACAATCGTCCAACGCATCACTTCGCCATCGGCCGAAACGGTCACGGTCTTAGAAGCCGCATCATAAGTGAACGAAAACGGATACCGTTCACCTTCCTCCACTATCACGCCACTTCCGTTAGCATTAAATGTAATTTCATCTCCATACCACAACCATGTACCCAACAACTCTTTAGGTGCTCCCACATCACCTTCATCGTCATCGTCGCAAGACACAAAACTTACTCCCACCATTAAAGCCAGAAGTAACATCCATAAATAACTTAGCTTTTTCATAATACCTTGTTTTTAATTAATAAATAATCGCACTCTTCCCAAGAGAGCGACTGACGTATTTAAAACATTATGAATGAATTCCAGACTATGGTTTTAAATCACGTGATTTAAAACAGCTTGCTCATTTTGTTGGACAATGCTAAAATATTTTGCATTGTTCTTTCTTCTTTCTCAAATAATTATGGTATTTTTGCATTGTCAGTCGCTCTCTTGGGAAGAGAGCGACTGATATTTTTTTACTTTCGCAGAACAAGCCTATACTGTCAGACGGTTTACGATTCACATCATCCCTGCATATCGGACTCATTCCAAGTAGCCCTGTTCTTTCAATTCCTTTGCTGCACTCTCCAGTTCCGTGTACCATTCTTCGCCGAAACGGCGTATGAGCGGTTCTTTCAAGAAACGGTAAACCGGAAGATTCAAATGCCCGCCCTTCATCACGGCCATCTTGCATACATCCCAACGATGGTAGTTCAACGCCACACAATCGCCAATCTTCTTCAAACGAATGGGGTAAAGATGGCAGGACAACGGTTTGTAGAACGAGATCTTCCCTTCGCGGTAGGCTTTCTCCAAAGCACAATAACAATAACCGCGCTCGTCATAACACGTGAACACGCAATCTTTCCCGTTGACAATACTGGTGACCAGATCTCCGTCTTCATCCGTGTAAACCACGCCCTGCCGGTCAATCACAGCCTGGGCCGAAGCCGACAACCAAGGCCATACCACCGGCAAAGCCTCCTCCAACTCAGCCACTTCGTCCAATTCCACAGGAGCACCCGCATCTCCCTCTATGCAACACTCCCCCTTGCAGGCATCGAGGTCGCAACAAAACTTCTCGCTCAAGCAATCGATAGAGATAATGGTATCGTCTATCTGAATCATAGGTATACGGTCGTTCTTCATGACATCCTACCAATTTATCGGTGTTTCCCCATGTTGCTCCAAATAAGCATTGGCCAAGCTGAAATGCCTGTTCCCGAAAAAGCCATGATAGGCAGACAATGGAGACGGATGGGCCGAAGCCAATACCAGATGGCGGCTACGGTCTATAAACGCCCCTTTCTTTTGGGCATAAGCCCCCCAAAGTATAAAGACCAGATGTTCGCGTCCCTCGGCCAACGCCTTGATGGCGGCATCGGTAAACTCCTCCCATCCCTGACGCTGATGCGACCCGGCCTGGTGGGCACGTACCGTCAATGTGGCATTGAGCAACAACACACCTTGTTCAGCCCAACGGGCCAGATTGCCACTCGGAGGCACCGGTACCCCCAAATCATCATGTATTTCTTTAAAAATATTCTGCAAGGACGGCGGAAAGGGGACTCCGTCATTGACAGAAAAACACAAACCATGCGCCTGCCCCGGCCCGTGATAAGGGTCTTGTCCGATAATGACCACCTTCGCCTTGTCATACGGACAGAGGTTGAAAGCATTAAAAATCAACTTTCCCGGAGGATAACAAGTCGTCGTACGATACTCCTGACGAACGAAATTCGTCAACTTCACGAAATAAGGCTTCTCAAATTCCGGAGCCAAATGCTGTTTCCAACTCGGTTCTATTTGTACATCCATAAACTCTTTCTTTATACCTACAAAAATAAAGCTTTTTTTCGGTAATCCGGAGATTTATTCCCGTTTTTGAGACCATAGGCGCATCAAAGGCTCCTCAACGCCATGATAGAGAAGAAATGCCGACACCCAAGAGAGGACAAAAAAGGGCAAAGCCTCCACGCCCCTGAGTGCGGAAGCCTTGCCCGGGATTCATGAATAAAGTAAAATTAATCTTTTATCAAGTTCTGGCCCGTCATGTCGGAAGGTTGTTCCAACCCCATGATATGCAGGATGGAAGGTGCCACATCGGCCAAAATACCATTCTCCACCTTAGCCTGCTTGTTGGCTGTCACGTAAATGAACGGCACTGGATTCAACGAGTGAGCCGTATTGGGCGTACCGTCCGGATTGATGGCATTGTCGGCATTGCCGTGGTCGGCAATAATGATGGTCTCATAGTCGGCAGCCTTGGCTGTCTCCACCACTTCCTTCACGCATTCGTCTACGGCCTTCACCGCCTTTTCGATAGCCTCGTAAATACCCGTATGGCCCACCATGTCGCCATTGGCAAAGTTCACCACGATGAAGTCGTACTTGTTCTCCTTGATGGCAGCCACCAGCTTGTCTTTCACCTCGTATGCACTCATCTCCGGTTTCAAGTCGTATGTAGCCACTTTCGGAGACGGAACCAAGATACGGTCTTCTCCTTCGAACGGAGTCTCGCGCCCACCGTTGAAGAAGAACGTCACGTGTGCATATTTCTCCGTCTCTGCCGTATGCAACTGCGTCTTGCCCTGTTTGCTCAGGTATTCACCCAACGTGTCCTGCACGTTCTCTTTCGGGAAGAGGATGTGCACGCCCTTGAAACTGGCATCGTACGGTGTCATACAATAGTACTGCAAGCCCGGTATTGTCATCATGCCCTGTTCCGGCATGTCCTGCTGAGTAAGCACCACAGTCAGTTCCTTGGCACGGTCGTTACGGTAGTTGAAGAAAATCACTACATCGCCTTCCTTGATTGTACCATCCACCGTAGAATTATTGATAGCTTTCACAAACTCATCGGTTACGCCTTCGTCATAAGATTCCTGCATGGCAGCCACCATGTCCGTTGCCTGCTTACCTTCACCTTTCACCAAAAGGTCGTAAGCCTCTTTCACACGTTCCCAACGCTTGTCGCGGTCCATGGCGTAGAAACGGCCGATGATGGAAGCGATGACGCAGCCCGTCTTCTCGCACTCGGCCTGCAACTGCTCGATGAAGCCCTTTCCGCTCTTCGGGTCGGTGTCACGCCCGTCCATGAAGCAATGCACGTAAGTATGCTCGATGCCGTATGCCTTGGAAATGCCGCACAGCGTGAACAGATGGTCCAACGAAGAGTGCACGCCACCGGTAGAGGTCAATCCCATCAAATGCACGCTCTTACCGTTCTGCTTGGCATATTCGTAGGCTGAAACGATTTCAGGATTCTTCAAGATGCTGCCGTCGGCACAGGCACGGTTGATTTTCACCAAGTCCTGGTACACGATACGGCCTGCACCGATATTGAGGTGACCCACCTCGGAATTCCCCATCTGTCCGTCGGGCAATCCCACGTTCTCACCCGAAGCCTGCAACTGCGACATCGGATAATTCTGGGCCAAATAGTCCATATACGGTGTCGGGGTGTTGAAGATTACGTCACCCTTGCCGTGATTACCCATTCCCCATCCGTCGAGAATCATTAAAAGTGCTTTCTTTGCCATAATTTTATATTTTTTAGAATGATTATTCTTTCCGTTATCCGTGCAAAATTACGAATAGTTTTCGAGAATATTCCCGCCTGCGAAGAAATTTCACACCTTTTATCTCTATGCCTTTCCCATGCCTCTTGGTACAATGGGACAAAAAGACAAAACTTTTTCAAACCTCTGCCATTCGTTTCAGCGATGTGCAGAGAACGGAAAATCAATCTGCGCCAAACGAAAAATCAGTCTCAGCCGATTGATTTTTCGTTTGGCGCAGAAAAAAAATCGAATTTAAGGAGAAACATAACACGTTTATAAACAAGTCATTGCAAGTCGTCAGCATTTCAAGTCAGACCGTCTTCAAAGCCCTCCGACCGTACCGTTTATTTCAATCCCGCACGACGGCATTGCACCATCGTCAGTGCAAACCAACCCAAGAACAAAAAACGGACAAAAGGAGAAAACGGGAACGGAAAAACCATCAGGACAAAAGCCATTTGTGCATGAAGAAGATGCAGCGTCTGCAAAGGGGTGACGCAAGTTTCCAACAAACGGCTGTAGAACGCAGAAAGGGAGTGCACCGCCTTGCTGCGCAAACAATAACCTTTGAAAGCCGCAAAAACGGAAGGACGGGAAGCCGCATACTGTCCGGAACGGACGGAAGAGGACGGCAGAATCATTTCTTTCTTCATCATCGTAAAGTTTTAAAGGTTTAACTTCATGGTGCAAAGAAACGATGCCGCCGTGTCAATCTACGACACAACACCGGCTTTTTTTGTTAAATCTTTGATTTTCTCCCGCAAAAACAACTTGAATTCGGGCGACTCCAACACTTCCACGTCTTCAAACAGCCCCAACACGAACCGCCCCACGCCCTGAAAACTGCACACATCCGTCGACAACAACCAATGGTCCGCCCCGTCGGGCTGCAACGAGCGGATGGCCTGCGGGCATTCTTCCTTCAACAGGCTGCACGCCAAACGGCCGAGCCGCAACACGACCCGGCGGCGTTCCTCGCCACTGAAACGGAACAGGTCGGTATACACCATCGCATGCTGTTCTTCGTGGCTCCACAATAAATCCAAGACTTCCACCCTGCCGATACGGCTTACTTTGAACGTCTTGTTCTGGCCGCTTTGTAACTCGTAACAACGAATCCCGTCGTGATGGTCCAGAAACAAATAGGGTTCCACCACACGGTTGCTCGTCCGGTTGCTGTGCGCAGAACTGTAATCGTGCAACACCACCTGGCGGTGGAGTTTCACGGCCTCGTACAACTGCTGAAGCTTTTCTGCCTGTCCCGGGTCGGTTTCCACCGCATTCAATATCCCGAAATCATAGATACGCTCCAGTTTATGGCGCAAATGGCGTACCTGTACATCCGTGCCGGAGGCCATGTCGAGCACGTGCCGCAACGTGAGTGCCTCGTCTTCGGTGAAATGGACCAACTGGGTGATTTCCTTAAAGAAAGGCGACGACTTATCGAGACGGTAAACGCTACCTTGCTTGACCACCTCGAAACCGATGTCGCGGAACAGTTCCAGGTAACGGTACAACGTGCGGCGGCTCATGTCCAGCTTGCGGCACAGTTCGTCCAAGGAATATTCACGGTTTTGCGTGAGCAGCACCATCAGCCTCAACTGCCGTTCAAAAATACCCAGTTCCATCGGTCATCGCCCTTTCGTCTCGTCGGGAGCAAAGAGTTCCATCTGTCCGTCTCCCAACAGGTTATAACTCATCCGGTGGTAGGGTGTCACGCCATGGCGGCGGATGGCTTCACGGTGCGCCTTGGCCGGATAACCTTTGTTGGAATCCCAATGGTACACAGGATATTCCTCATGCAAGCGGAGCATGTAATCATCGCGGTAAGTCTTGGCCAAAATGGAAGCGGCGGCGATACTCATATATTTCCCGTCACCTTTCACCACGGTGGTATGCGGCAGGTCCCGGTAAGGCTTGAAGCGGTTCCCGTCCACCAAAAGAGCCTCCGGACGAACGGCCAACTGGTCGAGTGCCCGGTGCATGGCAAGGAACGAAGCGTTGAGGATATTGATTTCGTCGATTTCCTGCGGCGTGACGACGCCTACGGCCCATGCCAACGCGTCCCGCTCTATCTGTCCGCGCAACAAATACCGCTTCTTTTCGCTCAACTGTTTGGAGTCGTTGAGCATCTCATTGCGATAGTCTTTCGGCAGGATGACCGCTGCGGCGTACACCGCCCCCGCCAGACAGCCGCGACCGGCCTCGTCAAGACCGGCCTCTGTCACATCTGGATTTAAATACGGTAATAACATGGTGGCAAAGATACAAAAAGAAAAGAGGCAAAAGCATGCCGGCACAAAAAATCCCATAGAAGTTTGCCCGCCAGTCCATCTTTATTTACCTTTACCTCCTATTAAAGTTACAACAACACATGAAAAAAGCATTTTACTTCTTTGCGGTCTTGCTCCTCCTGTCTTGCCACCACGCGTCCCAAAAAGGACATACGGTTTCCGTCCGCATCGACCCGGACGAAGCAGAAAACTCCATTGCCGCCGACGAGTGGTTGGACACGGCCGGTTGCGCCCTCATCCCCCTGGCCGACACGGAGAAACCGATAACAAACGCAGCCCTGCTCAAGACGCACGGGGGCAAGATATACATTCTGGACGAAGAGACACATTGCCTGCATGTATTCCACGCGGACGGGACACTCGACTTCTCCATAGACCGGCGCGGAAAGGCAGGCAACGAATACTTGTGGCTCTCGGACTTCCATGCCACGGACGAACGTCTTTACCTGTTGGACCATATCGGGCAAAAGATTCTGGAATGTGACACACTGGGGCGGTTCATCCGGAAGAGGAACATAGACGACTTTTATGCCAACGGCATTTCTGCCACAGACGAAGCCTTGTTCCTCGTCAACGAAGGCAGCACGCCCAAAGCCGGAGCCTTCCATGTATTCCAGTTCGACCATGAAGGCACATTTAGGAACAAGTTCATCCCCTTCAATCCGGACAGGGGGTTCGGCTCAAGCAAGGAATATGACACGGACGGGCAAGGCGGCCTCCTCTTCTGCCAAGCCCCGGACGACACCGTGTTCCTCGTCACACCGGAAGGATGCACGCCCCTCGTGCACATCGACTTCGGGCGGCACGCCCTCCCGGAGGAATACCATCACCTGAACCTATTGGAAATCATGCGCAAGGGACTCTACCGGCAATACGTGACGGGCATCGACAGGATTTTCGGGAACGGAAAGCTTGTTTTCCTGCAATACCATTACGGTGACGACTGGAACTGGATAGTCTACGACCGTGAACGGCAGGAAGTGGTGAAGCATGGGCGGACGTTGGATGTCAACCACACGTATCGCATCGAACTGTGTGAGTTTGCCATGGAAGACGGCTACGTATACGAAATCTGCCCGGCTTTCGACTTCCTCATGCACGTGGAACATTTCATGCCGCGCATATCCCCCGAACCGCGCTACCGGGAAGAACTGGAAGAAACGGCCGCACGGCTGACGGATGCCTCCAACCCCGTACTCGTCCGCTACAAGTTCAAACAAGCGGAATGAAAAGGGATTTTATCGCCATTTTCACGGGATTGAAACAAGAAGCGGTCACCTTTGCCAAATCCATCTTGTCATGCTTACGGTTCAACCGAAGAAGAAGCTTACGAAGCACTCTATACCCTGACGCACGAAGAAAGGGAAATGTACACGTGGGAGGAGTGGAACTAAAAAGCGTATCAAACCATCCGTGCCCCGAAGACTTGGTGTTATAACCTGTCCTCGGGGCACGGATGTATAACTAAAGAGGAAGCCTCAGAACATCTTGGCAACCCTTTCGATGCCTTCGGCCAGGGCGTCCACCTCCTCGAGGGTGTTGTAGAGGCCGAAGGAGACGCGCACCGTGCCCTCCACGCCCAGACGGCGCATCAGCGGCTCGGCGCAGTGGTGGCCCGTGCGCACGGCGATGCCCAGGCGGTCGAGCAGCGTACCCATGTCCAGGTGGTGGATATCGCCCACCAGGAAGGATATGACGGCATCCCGCTCCCCGGCTTCGCCCAATATGCGCATGCCGGGAATGCGGCGCATGCGCTCCAGTGCATAACGGGCCAGTTCCTGCTCGTGCGCATAGATGCTGTCCATGCCCAAGGCGGAGACGTAATCGAGGGCGCGCGCCAACCCCGTGGTGGCCACGTAGTCGGGCGTGCCGGCCTCAAACTTGAACGGCAATTCATTAAAGGTGGTACGTTCGAAAGTGACGTGCCGGATCATCTCTCCGCCTCCCATATAAGGCGGCAGACGGTCGAGCCACGTCTCTTTGCCATAAAGCACGCCCACGCCCGTGGGACCATAAATCTTATGGCCGCTGAAGGCAAAGAAATCACAATCGAGCGACTGCACGTCTACTGCAAAATGCGGAGTGCTCTGCGCACCGTCCACTAATACGGGCACGCCGTGGGCATGGGCGGTTTCAATCATCCGGCGTATGGGATTGACCGTGCCCAACACGTTGCTCACGTGCGTCACGCTGACGATGCGCGTGCGGTCATTAAAAAGCTGCTCGTATTCGTCCAGAACCAGTTCGCCACGGTCGTTTATCGGAACCACCCGCAGCTTGATGCCCCGCCGTGCCTGCAGGAGTTGCCAGCTCACGATGTTGGAGTGGTGCTCCATCTCGCTGAGGATGACTTCGTCGCCCTCGCGCATGAAGGCCTCGCCAAAGCAGGAGGCCACGAGGTTGATGCTCTCCGTCGTGCCACGCGTGAACACAATCTCGGCCGTCGAACGGGCATTCAGGAAGCGGCGCACCGTCTCGCGGGCCGCCTCGTGCAGTTCGGTGGCCTGCTGCGAAAGGAAGTGCACGCCCCGGTGCACGTTGGCGTTCACGTTGTAGTATTCGTCCGTCATGGCTTCCACCACGCAGCGGGGCTTCTGCGTCGTGGCCCCGTTGTCCAGGTAGACCAACGGGCGACCGTAGACCTCGCGCCCCAGGATGGGGAAGTCTTTCCGTATCTCTTGTATGTCGTACATCTTTCTCTTATTTACATAGTTTGCATCCCGAACAACGGCTCAGCTCGCCACGGAAACGCTTCTCCACCAAATGGTGCAGGCGGTCGCGCAAGGCCTCCAAGGAGATGACGTCGATGACTTCGCCCGCAAAAGCGAACTTGAGCAACATCTGTGCCTCTTCACGGCTGATGCCGCGCTGCTGCATGTAGAACAGGGCTTGTTCATTCAGCTGTCCCACCGTGGAACCGTGGCTGCACTTCACGTCGTCGGCATAAATCTCCAACATGGGTTGGCTGTACATGCGGGCTTCCTTGGTGGCACAGAGGTTGGCATTGCGTTCGTTCGACACCGTATGCTGCGCACCCTGCCGTACCAGAATCCGTCCGGCAAAGGCGCCTACGGAACGTTCGTCCATCACATACTTATACAACTGGTTGCTAGTACAATGCCCGGCACGGTGGTCTATCAGGGTGTTGTTGTCCACGCGCTGCTCCTTGTCGGCTATCACCAGGCCGCAGAGGTTCGACTCGGCTCCTTCGCCGTCCAACACCAAATCGGTACGGTTGCGCGTCAAACCGTTGTGCAACGTAATGTTGTAGAGGTTCACCACGCTGCCGCGCTGCTGACGCACATACATGTTGCTGAAACGCCGGTTCTTCACGTGTGTCTCCTCCAATTCATACAACTCCAGACGGGCGTTTTCTGCCGCAAAGACTTCCACCACCTGGGTGGTCAGGAAATTACAGTCGTCCATCGCATGGTCGCAGAAGAGCAACCGCGCCTGCGCGTTTTCTTCCAATACGACCAGTACGCGGCGGTTGGCCATCAGGTCCACGTCGGAACGCAGGATGTTCACCACCTGCAACGTGCGTTCCACCACCACGCCACGCGGCACGTAAATGAAAAGTCCGTCTTGCACCAACATCGTGTTCAGCGCGTTAATCGCGTCTTTCTCCGTACGGGCCAGTTTGCCGTAGCAAGCCGACACCCGGTCGGGATAATCCTCGGCCGCCTGCTTCAGGGAGCATACCACTACGCCTTCGGGCAACGCGGCGGCCGGCAGCGACTTCCGGTAAAAAGCGTCGTTCACCACAAAATAAAGCGAAGTGCTCAGGTTCGGCACGTCGCACCGGAAGGCCTCGTAAGGATTGACGGGAAACTCTACCCGGTTCAGGTTCAGCCCGTAGTCCGGCGCAAAGGCCGCCGGCACATCCGTATACTTATAGCGTTCCACTTTCTGCGTAGGGAAACCCTGGCGGGCGAAATCCTCAAAAGCCTTGTCGCGCAAGGCGTTCATCGCCCCTGCACTATGGCTGTCGAGCATCTCCCGGCATCCGGTGAAAATATCCATGTATTGTTGTTCGCTATTCATTGCCTCTCAAGTTTTTAAACGGCCGAAGTTTCGGCCTTGATCCAATCGAAACCCTTGTTTTCTATCTCCACGGCCAGTTCCGGGCCTCCGCTTTTCACGATGCGTCCGCCGAGCAGCACGTGCACCACATCCGGCTTGAGGTAGTCCAACAGGCGTTTGTAGTGGGTGATGACCAAAGCCGAAGTTTCCGGCGTGCGCAGCTTGTTGAAACCTTCGGCCACGATGCGCAAGGCATCCACGTCCAGTCCGGAATCCGTCTCGTCGAGGATGCTCAATTTGGGTTCGAGCATGGCCATCTGAAATATCTCATTACGCTTCTTCTCCCCGCCGCTGAACCCTTCGTTGACGGAACGGTTGGCCAACTTGCTGTCCAGTTCCACGACCTTACGCTTCTCACGCATCATCTTCAGGAAATCTCCCGCGCTCATCGGTTCCATCCCGTGATACTTGCGTTTGGCATTGATGGCCGCACGCATGAAGTTGACCATCGACACGCCGGGAATCTCCACCGGCTGTTGAAACGACAGAAAGAGTCCTTCGTGCGCCCGTTCTTCCGGTTTCATGGCCAACAAGTCCTTGCCGTTGAACGTCACGCTGCCACTCGTCACCTCGTATGCGGGATTTCCCACCAACACATTGCTCAACGTGCTCTTTCCGGCTCCGTTCTGCCCCATCAGGGCATGTATCTCCCCCGGATTCACCGTCAGGTTGATACCCTTCAATATCTCTTTGCCATTGATGCTGGCATGCAAGTCTTTTATCTCTAACATAATGTCTGTCTTTTAAGTTTGTCTATCCTACCGTGCCTTCCAATGACACATTCAGAAGTTTCTGCGCCTCTACGGCAAACTCCATCGGCAGTTTGTTGATTACGTCCTTGGCATAACCGTTCACAATCAGTCCCACGGCCTCCTCGGTAGGGATGCCGCGCTGGTTGCAATAGAACAACTGTTCTTCCGAAATCTTCGACGTGGTGGCTTCATGCTCCACGATGGCCGTCTCGTTCCGTACGTCCATATAGGGGAAAGTATGCGCCCCGCATTCGCTGCCTAACAACAGGGAGTCGCACGAGCTATAATTGCGCGCCCCGTCGGCTTTCGGCGCCACACGCACCAACCCACGATAGGAATTCTGGCTTTTGCCGGCCGATATGCCTTTGCTGATAATCGTGCTCTTCGTGTCGCACCCCAAGTGAATCATCTTTGTGCCCGTATCGGCCTGTTGGTAATTGTTGGTCACAGCCACGCTGTAGAACTCAGCTTGGGAATGGTCTCCGCTCAGGATGCAACTGGGATACTTCCACGTAATGGCAGAACCTGTCTCCACCTGCGTCCACGAAAGCTTACTGTTCGCCCCGCGCAGGTGGCCTCGCTTCGTCACTAGGTTCAGCACGCCGCCGCGCCCTTCGGCATCGCCCGGATACCAGTTCTGCACCGTGCTGTACTTCACCTCTGCGTTTTCGTTCACCACGATTTCCACAATGGCCGCATGCAACTGGTTCTCATCGCGCATCGGAGCAGTACAACCTTCCAGATAGGACACATAGCCCCCGTCGTCGCACACGATGAGCGTACGTTCGAATTGCCCCGTATTCCGCGCATTGATCCGGAAATAAGTGGAAAGCTCCATCGGGCAACGCACGCCTTTGGGGATATAGACAAAGGAACCGTCGCTGAACACTGCGGAATTCAACGCCGCGAAATAGTTGTCACGGTAAGGGACCACCGAACCTAAATATTGCCTTACCAAATCCGGGTACTCACGCACGGCTTCGCTGATGGAACAGAATATGATGCCGCGCTCCGAAAGTTTTTCCTTAAAGGTGGTCTTCACGGACACGGAGTCCATCACGGCATCCACCGCCGTACCGCTCAGTGCCAGGCGTTCCTCCAACGGGATTCCGAGCTTGTCGAAGGTTTTCATCAACTCGGGGTCTATCTCGTCCAAAGACTTCGGCCCGTCCTTCTTCATGCCCTTCGTCGGGTCGGCATAGTAGGAAATGGCCTGGTAGTCTATCTCCGGTATCTTCAGGTGAGCCCACGACGGCTGTTCCTGCGCCTGCCAGTAGCGGAAAGCCTGCAGGCGGAATTCAAGCAGCCATTCCGGTTCTTCCTTTTTGGACGAGATGAGACGCACCACATCCTCGTTCAGGCCACGCTCGATGATTTCGGTCTGCACGTCGGTACTGAAACCGTACTCATATTTCTTGTGCGCCACCTCACGGACGAACTGGTTTTTCCCTTCGTCCGGTCCTTGCCCGTCCTTGGGAACGTCCCCATTTCTCTTATCTTCTTCTTTCTTATACATTTCTTTCATATCCTCTCACTTATAGCCAAAGAGAGGAATGCCCCATAAGTACACCTCATGACCGCATTCCTGCCCTTCATCGTATTATGTAATAAGGTAAATAGCTACCTTAACTGCTTTTTCGGGTCTTGCCCGAAGGCCGGTGAAGCCGCATCCTCCACAGCCCGGACCACATGAATCTTGCACACGTCGAACAGCTTGTCGGACATGGCACGAACCGGATGATACAAACGGGAATGCCCGACCGTCGGACCGGATATCAGATGTATCCTGAACGCGACATTCAACGCGCAACTCAGAAATACCATGTATTTCAATCCGCCCAACAAAGCTCCCCCCAAACGGTTCAATCCTCCTAATTTCACGGTTTCCACGGCTTTAGTCAACATATACGCCAACAGCGACAGCCCGACCGGAACACCAATCCACAGAAGGATGAATGCCAACGCCCGTCCTACGGATACGTCGCTTCCTATATAAGGAGCTATCCAATCGCCCAACGCGGAATAAAGTATGAAGGCAACCCACAGCCCCGCCAAAAACCCCACAATGGAGACGACTTGGCGAAAAAATCCGCACATCAGCCCCTTGACAAAGCCCGCCAAGACCACGGCCAGAATCAGGATATCCAGCGCATTCATCACCTTTTTACAGCTTGGCCTTGACCTCCACCTCTTGATAGGTTTCAATCATGTCGCCTTCGCGCAAATCGTTATAGTTCACCAGACTGATACCGCACTCGAAGTTCGTGCCCACCTCTTTCACGTCATCCTTGAAACGTTTCAGGGCATTGATTTGTCCGGTGTGTACCACGATACCGTCGCGAATCACGCGAGCCTTGTTGCTACGCTGCACTTTTCCGTCGACCACGTACGCACCGGCTACCGTACCCACCTTGCTGATATGGTAAACCTGACGCACCTCCACCGTGGCCGTCACTTCTTCTTTCACTTCGGGAGCCAACATGCCTTCCATGGCAGACTTCACCTCCTCTATCGCGTCATAAATGATAGAATAAAGGCGGATGTCGACACCTTGTTGTTCGGCCATCTTGCGGGCCGAAGCCGAAGGACGGACCTGGAAACCGATGATAATGGCCTCTGAAGCCGCTGCCAAAGCCACGTCGCTCTCGGATATCTGTCCCACGCCCTTATGAATCACATTGACAGCAATCTTTTCCGTAGACAACTTGATCAAAGAATCGCTCAAGGCTTCGATGGAACCGTCCACGTCTCCCTTCACGATGACGTTCAACTCTTGGAAACCACCCAAAGCGATACGGCGGCCCACCTCGTCGAGCGTCAGGATCTTCTGCGTGCGCAAACCTTGCTCGCGCTGTAACTGTACACGTTTGTTGGTAATCTCACGTGCCTCTTGTTCCGTATCCATCACATGGAACGTGTCGCCTGCTGTCGGCGCCCCGTCCAGACCCAGAACCGTGGCCGCCTGAGCCGGGCCGATTTCCTTCACACGTTGGTTACGCTCATTGAACATGGCCTTCACGCGGCCGTAGTTCGTACCGGCCAACACGATGTCGCCTACATGCAACGTCCCGTTCGACACCAGTACCGTCGCCACGTAACCGCGCCCCTTGTCCAAAGAAGACTCGATGATGGAACCGGTCGCCTTACGGTTCGGGTTGGCTTTCAAGTCGAGCATCTCGGCCTCGAGCAACACCTTCTCCAACAACTCTTCCACGCCGATGCCTTTCTTGGCTGATATGTCCTGGCTTTGGTATTTGCCTCCCCAGTCTTCCACCAAGAAATTCATGGCCGCCAATCCTTCTTTAATCTTATCGGGGTTAGCCGCCGGCTTGTCCACCTTGTTGATAGCAAACACGATAGGCACGCCTGCCGCCATGGCATGGTTGATAGCCTCTTTCGTCTGCGGCATGATGTCGTCATCCGCCGCAATGATGATGATGGCAATATCCGTCACTTGTGCACCACGGGCACGCATGGCCGTGAACGCCTCATGCCCCGGAGTATCCAGGAACGTAATATGCCTTCCATCCTCCAACGTCACGTTATAGGCACCGATATGCTGTGTGATGCCTCCGGCTTCCCCGGCAATCACATTGGCATTACGTATATAGTCGAGCAAAGAGGTCTTGCCATGGTCTACATGCCCCATGACGGTCACAATCGGGGCGCGCGGCATCAAGTCTTCCTCATCGTCTTCCTCTTCATTCACCGCTTCGGAAACTTCCGCACTGACATACTCCGTCTTGAAACCGAACTCCTCGGCCACCAGGTTGATGGTCTCGGCATCCAGACGTTGGTTGATAGACACCATGATGCCGATGCTCATGCAAGTCCCGATGACCTTCGTTACCGGGACGTCCATCATCACGGCCAATTCGTTCGCGGTAACGAATTCGGTAAGTTTCAGCACCTTGCTTTCTGCTGCCTGTTCTTCGAGCTGTTCTTCCATGGAAGCCCGGGCATTCTCCCGCTTTTCCTTACGGTATTTGGCTCCCTTTCCGGCTTTGCTCTTGTTCGTCAGGCGAGCCAACGTCTCTTTTACCTGCTTGGCTACGTCCTCGTCAGATACCTCCGCCTTGATGACCGGCTGTTGGCGGTTCTTGTTCTTGTTATGTTTGCCGCCTCCCTGACCGTTCGCCCCGGGCGCATTGTCCCGTTTTTTCCCGTTCTGTTGGCCCGCCACGGCATTCACGTCCACACGTTCCTTGCCGATGCGGACGCGTTTCTTTTTGCTTTCGGACGCATTCTGCCCCCCTCCGCCCTGGCGCGGGCGGTCGCCGCCTGCCTGGCGGTTCTTTTCTTCACGCTCCTTGCGTTTCTCTTCCTTCGTCTTTTTCTTAGGACGGGTAGACTGGTTCAAGGCCGACAAGTCTATATGCCCCTTCACCTTGAGTTGGGGAGCGGCCTGCGCCGTATGGTTCAGGCGGAACACACCGTCCGTTTCCGTACCGATGGCATTGCTCCTTTCCTGCAGGAGTGCCGCCTTCCGGTCCACGGAGTCCTCCTTCCCGGCCCGGGGGGGCCCTGCCTGTTTCGGTTCCTGTCCTGCCACGGGCGCTTCCGCTTTCACCTCAGCCGGACGGGCAGGAACCGGAGCCTCCTTTTTCTCCGGAGCAGCAACCGGCCCCCGCGCCCCCAGGTTATCCAAGTCGATATGCCCTACGACTTTCGGCCCCTTTCCTAGTCTGGCCTCGGTCGCTGTCTTGATCTCCACCGGCTTCTCTTCGGGAAGCGCGATGGTCGCTTTCTTTTCTTTGTGTTGCCGCTTACGGCTGACGGCAGCGGCATCGTCCCTCAACCCCTTGTCCTTCTTGAACTCGGCCACCAACATCTGGTACTGTTCGTCGGAGATTTTGGTGTTGGGATTGGCTTCCACGTCGCTGAAGCCCTTTTTCTGCAGGAACTCGACGGCAGTCTGGAGCCCTACGTTGCATTCTTTGGTTACTTTATTTAGTCTTATGCTCATACTTGTGCTTATTCTTCCTCAAATTCTTCTGCTAAGATTCTCAATACCTCGTCCACGGTCTCTTCCTCCAGATCGGCACGGGATACCAACATTTCACGCGGCGCGTTCAATACGTCTTTAGCCGTTTCCATGCCGATACCCTTCAGCGCGTCTATGATCCACTGGTCGATGTCGCCCACGAACTCGTCCAGATAGATGTCGTCGCCTTCTCCTTCGGCCCCTTCTATTTCACGGAACACGTCTATGGTATATTCCGTCAGCATGCTGGCCAATTTGATGTTCAACCCGCTCTTTCCGATAGCCAACGAGACCTGGTCGGGATTCAGGTAGACTTCCGCCTTGCGCTCCTCTTCGTGGATGCGCACGCTGTTCACCGTGGCCGGGCTTAACGCGCGGGTAATGAACAGCGAAATGTTCTGCGTGTAGTTGATCACGTCGATGTTCTCGCCGCGCAACTCGCGCACGATGCCGTGCACGCGGCTTCCCTTCACGCCCACGCAGGCTCCCACCGGGTCGATGCGGTCGTCATAGCTCTCCACGGCAATCTTAGCACGTTCTCCCGGCATGCGCGCAATCTTGCGCACCGTGATCAGGCCGTCGTGTATTTCCGGCACCTCGGCTTCCAGCAAGCGTTGCAGGAAGACGGGGGAGGTGCGGCTCAGGATAATCTTGGGATTGTTGTTCGTATTGTCCACGCGGGCCACCACGGCGCGCACGGCCTCGCCCTTGCGGTAAAAGTCGGAAGGTATCTGTTCCGTCTTGGGCAATATCAGCTCGTTGCCCTCGTCGTCCACGCAGAGCATCTCCTTTTTCCATATCTGGTACACCTCTGCGCTCACGATCTCGCCCACACGGTCCTTATACTTGTTATACAGGCTGTCGTGTTCCAGCTCCAGGATCTTGCTGGCCAACGTCTGGCGCAGGGTCAGGATGGCGCGGCGGCCGAACCCCGCAAAGTCCACATTCTCGCTCACCTCTTCGCCCACTTCGTAATCCTCGTCAATCTGGCGTGCCTCCGTGAGGGAAATCTCCCGGTTGCCGTCCTTCACCTCCCCGTCGGCCACGACCGTGCGGTTGCGGTAGATTTCAAAGTCGCCCTTGTCCGGGTTCACGATCACGTCGTAGTTGTCGTCCGAGCCGAAGAGCTTGGCGATGACGCTGCGGAAACTCTCCTCCAACACGCTTACCAACGTGGCGCGGTCGATGTTCTTCGTCTCCTTAAACTCTGCAAATGTATCAATCAAACTGATGGTTTCTGCTTTCTTTGCCATGGTTCCTATTTAAAACTTATTGAATACTTCGTGTACTTTATTTCGTCATACCGCAGTGTAACCGTCTCTTCCACCCATTTCGGGCGCTTCTCCCCCTCCAGTTTCCTCTTGACCTTCACCGTCACCTCGAAACTCTCCGGGCCGGCAGCCGTCAGCACCCCGTGGAGCTTGCGCCCGTCGGCCGTGAGCACGTCCACCTCGCTCCCCACATGGTTCACGTATTGCTGCAGGACCTTGAACGGCTGTCCGATCCCGGCGCTGCCCACTTCAAGTTCATAGTCCTCTTCCTCGCGGCTCAGGCGGCTCTCGATGAAACGGCTCAGCTCCACGCAGTCTTCTATCCATACCCCTTCGGCGTGGTCTATCTCCACCACGATGCGGTCGTCCGCGCTCACGGTCACGTCCACCAGGAAGTAATCCCGGCCCTCCAGCCATTCTTCCACTAACCCTTTTACAATGCTCTTTTCTATCATGCGATTACACTATTAAATGCAAAGTGAGGAGCCTTGTCAAGCCCCTCACTTCATCATACGACTGCAAAAGTAGGCAAAAAGCATCAATCTGCCAAGCTTTCAAACAGCTATTTTATATCATTTGAGAAAATCCGGTTCAAAAGGCTTCCATAGACACCGTTTCGTCATGGTTTCGCAACACGACACGCCCGCCTTCCGAAGGCAATTCGAACGAACTGACCGCATCTGCTTCCGGGCGTACCACCATCAATAAATTCTCTTTATCAGGCACCGCCACGACGACTTCCAATGAATCTGCGGCCACCCTTCGACTAAACACCACGCTGTCATTGATTTGAAACAGCACGCTATCGCCCCGGAAACCTTCATCCAACGATATCCGATACTCCGTCCGTGCCTCTTCCGTTCCATGCGTCCCGTCAGGGAAACACCACATCCAGAAGAACACGACAACCGCCAACACGACTACGGCCATAGCCATGATACCGAACATGATGCCCTTGTTAGGATTCGCCCTTCTCTTTTTCATTTTTTCACCGGTTTAAGCAAACTTGCATAACGTTCCGTATCTGTCAAAATCTCTAAAGCGGTTTTCAAGTCCTTATCCGCTTTCAACTGTTGTTGGACCACCCCGCGCCTGAAATAATAACGGGCTACGATATCACTTTCCAACACCGACTTGATTTCTTCCTTGTTTTTCGGGACTTCCAAGTCGGCAGACACACCGCCCTTCATCTTTGCAGCCAACGCCTCGAATTCCGGCTTGGCTCCCTCATAGCATCCCTCGAAGCGAGCTGTCCGCTCCAACAATTTCATCATTTCCTCTGTACGACGCTTATAAGTAAAATCACTCCCTTCCACCATCTTCACAAAATCAGCGTAATCCGCATCCGTCAAGGAAAACTCCCCGGCCGGCGCAATGGCAGCATGCGTCTGCACATAATGGTTGACGTAGTCCAACAACACATCGGAAGTGGCTATGTCATAAACGATGGACGGAAGACTGTCCGGTGTAATCACCACGTCCGGCTTAATGCCGCCACCGTCGCGAACCTCGCGGCCACCGGCCGTCTTGAACGCTTTCGTCAGACTGTCCGGCAAAGTCTTCGCAGAGCCGTCCGGATTCAAATGACGGTAGTCATACGCCTGAATACAGCGTCCGCTAGGAATATAATAGCGGCTCGTCGTCACCTTCAGACTTCCGTGATAAGGCACCTCACGAATCATCTGCACCAACCCCTTACCGTAAGTACGCTCACCGACTATCACGGCACGGTCCCAATCCTGCCATGCCCCGGAAACGATTTCGGCCGAGGATGCCGTAGAACCGTCTACCAACACAGCCACCGGAATATCCACGTCCAAGGGTTCTTTCTTCGTGTAGTGTTCCGAATTGACCGAAGCCAACTTGCCTTTCGTGTACACGACCTTCTGTCCACGGGGCACAAACAAGTTCGTCACCTCTACGGCCTCGCTCAACGGTCCGCCCGGATTGCCACGCATGTCTATCACCAACGCCTTGGCACCCTGCTCCTTCAAATCGACCACGGCCCGGCGGACATCGCGCGAACAACCGTCAACAAAACGTTCGAAATAAATATAACCGATACCGTCTGCCACCATTCCGTAATAAGGCACGGGGGGCATCGCGATATTCCGGCGCGTAATCTTGAACGACAAAGGATGTTCCACTCCGGCACGCTTCACCGTCAGTTCAAAAGTCGTACCTGCATCGCCCCGTAAGTTTTCGCTTACTTCCTGCGTGCTCTTTCCTTTCATATCCTTTCCGTCGATGGACAGAATCAAGTCCCCTCCTTTCACTCCGGCTTCTATGGCCGGGCTGTCTTCCTGGGGTTCTATGACCATCACCCGGTCTTCTTTCTTATAGAATCGGATTACAGCCCCTATTCCGGCATATTTCCCGGTAGTCATCTCTTTCAGTTCATCCATTCCTTCTTCCGGATAATACACCGTGAAAGGATCCACCTGCCGCAACATGGCATCTATCCCCCATTCTATCACCGTATCGGCCGACAGGGAATCGACGTAGAACATATCCAGTTGCTTATAAATGTCATTAAAGATTTCCAGATTCTTTGAAATCTCGAAGTTATGGTTACTGTCCTTTTGGGCGGACACGGGAACGGCCGACATGCAGCAAAGCCCCACAGCTAAGAATATCTTTTTCATACCGCAAATTTAATCATTTCAACCATACGGTAGCAAAATATGGAGACAAGTATTCCTCCGGCTTATGATTTTTTCATTTTAAAGTCATTTTTTTCACCAATAAATTGCACAATTCAAAAAATACCACTACTTTTGCATCGCAATTAAGGGGAATGCCCCAGACTGCTTCAGTAGCTCAGTTGGTTAGAGCACCTGACTGTTAATCAGGGGGTCGTTGGTTCAAGCCCATCCTGAAGCGCCCAATCCCCGTAATTGCACTTGCTTCAGTAGCTCAGTTGGTTAGAGCACCTGACTGTTAATCAGGGGGTCGTTGGTTCAAGCCCATCCTGAAGCGCAATCTACGAGGAGTGTTTGTCTACACGACAGGCACTCTTTCTTTTTTTAACGATTCTTCGTTCTCATTCTTTCGGCGGATTCTTTTAAAATCCGTATTTTTGCAATCCACATCATCCATTTACACCTTATTATATTATAGATGATAAAGATTAAAGAAGGATTCAAAAACGAAAGGGTAGTGTCTGTTTCGGAAAAGCTATTGGAGGAGTACAGGAAAGACCCCTTAGTTCGGAACCTCTATATCCGTAAAATAGGCTACTTTCCGCAAGCACGCTTCCACTTCATCCAAAAAGCCGACGGATGTGACTATGCCATGCTCATCTACTGTATAGATGGAAAAGGTTGGTATGAAATCAACGGCCAAACTTACATACTCCGAAAGAACGAGTTTGTCATCCTTCCCTCGGACACTCCCTACACTTTCGGTGCGTCATCCCGTAATCCTTGGAGTATTTACTGGCTTCATTTCCAAGGCACACAAGCCCACCGTTTCCTCCCTTCGGGATATGCCCCGCAGCCTCTACAACCGGGAGACGACTCCCGTATACAAGACCGCTTGCGGCTTTTTGACGAGATATTCCATAATTTCTCCATGAACTACCGCAAAGAATATATGCTGTATTCCTGCCTATGCCTATACCAATTTTTAGGTTCCTTCACTTTCCTGAAGCCCTACCGCAACATTACCTCTACTATGGGAAGTCCTTCTTTCGCTCACCGCGTTATCCGTTTTATGCATGAGAATGTGCAAAACAATCTCACTTTATCCCAACTTGCCGCACAATTCAAATACTCCCCCTCCCATTTCTCGGATATGTTCCGGCAGGAAATAGGTGGTTCTCCCATTCACTATTTCATTCAACTAAAGATGCAGAAAGCCTGCCAACTGTTAGAATTCAGCGAACTAAAAATCAATGAGATATCGCAATCCTTAGGTTTTGAAGACCCGGCCTATTTCTCACGGACTTTCTCCAAAATCATCGGTATCCCGCCCTCACTCTACCGAACGCAGGAAAACCAACGTCGGCAGTTGCACATCGTACCGTAAGAAAATACAAGCAAATCGGAACATAATCAAAGTCGCAAAATCCACAAAATGCTTTTCTTTGCATCAGTTTTTATTCTACATTTGAACGAATATGAAAAGAAAAAGCATTGGAATTGTTCTTTTAAGTGCACTTTCTCCTTACGCCATGAAAGCGACGAGCGACAACATCGCCCCTTTGGCCCAGATTACGGCTTCCTCGTCCATGGAAGGCTACGAAGCCTCCCGTGCCATTGACGGAATAATCCGGGTGTTCGACCAAGGTGAATGGCGTTCGCAAAGCCAAACCAATTTCTATGGCCAAATAGAATACCCTTCACTCACCTTGCAATGGGAAAAGCCCTACACCATCGGGGAAATCCTCCTCTACGACCGCCCGGACCCAGACAGCCACTTGGCCGGAGGAATTTTACATTTCAGCGACGGCAGTGAACTCAAAGTGTTTGAAATACCTAATGACGGAAGCCCCAAATCAATTAAGTTCCCTGCCAAGACGGTAGAGTGGGTCAAGTTTGAATCCACCGATGCCGACGGCCTCCATCCCGGACTGTCGGAAATAGAAGTCTATACCGCCAAAGATTCGCGCAAAGATTTCGTATCAAAAGTAGACCCTTATATCGAATCTGCCCGAGGACGCTATTTCTTTTTCGTCACCGGAAGCCAGCCTTTCGGCATGATTAGCGCTGCACCACTCACTCGTAACAAGAACCAGTACGGAGGAGGATACAACTACAATTCCACAGAGGTGTTAGGTTTCCCCCAAATTCACGACTGGATGCTTTCTGGCGTCACCCTGATGCCCACCACCGGTAAAGTAGACCCGACGCAAGGCGAACAAGGTTGGAAATCGCCATTCCGTCACGAGGGAGAAATCGTCCGTCCTGGTTTCCACCGGATGTTTTTGGAACGTTATCAGCTGTGGGTGGAACAAACAGCTTCCGACCGTGTCTGTTTCTACCGCCTGACCTATACCGGAAAAGAAAACAATGTTTTAAACCTGCTACTTAACCTCGGAGGCTATGTATCCACATCCACAATGTTCAATGCCGACGTGCGTAAAACCGGAGACCGCGAAATCGTAGGTTCTGTTGATACGGGGGGACGTTTGTGGGGCGGTCCGGAAAGAATCAGGATATACTATGCCCTACGTTTTGACAAAGCCATGGACTGCATGGACGGTTGGGATGGCACGCAACGTTTCCAGGACACCGACAGGCTGAAAGGCACAGGCACGCTCAACGCCCGCAACGAAGGCATGAGCTACTATGACGCTCCGACTTCCGGTGTAAGTCTCAAATATCCAGTCGCTACCGGCGACACGGTATTGGTAAAATGCGCCATCTCCTATACCAGTGCCGAAAATGCCCTCGCCAATTTGGATTCAGAACTCACACACTGGAACTTCGACCAGGCTTGTGCCGACTCACGTGCGGAATGGAACCGTTATCTGGGGCGCATCGAAGTGAAAGGTGGTACGGAGGCTCAGCAGACCAAATTCTACACCGACCTTTGGCATGCCCTGTTGGGCCGTCATAAGATAGACGATGCCAACGGATGTTATCCGGATTACACCGACGGCACACGCCAAGGGTCACAAACGGTCAACGTGAAATACCATACCCGCACGCTGCCCAAAGACAACCAAGGACAGGCACGGTTCCACATGTACAGTTCGGATGCCTTTTGGCTTACGCAATGGAACCTGAACATCCTTTGGGGACTAGCCTGGCCGGAAGTGCAGGACGACTTCGCTGCCTGTCTCGTGCAATATGCCCGTAACGGTGGCCTGTTGCCGCGCGGTCCCGTGGCCGGAGGCTATTCTTACATCATGACCACTTGTCCGGCCACACCACTCATCACCAGTGCCTACCAGAAAGGCATACTCACCAAAGTGCCTGCCCAAGAGGCATTCCGCGTCATGGCATCCAACCACCGGGGCGGTGGCATGATGGGCAGCACGGACGAAATACGCGACTATGAACGTTTGGGCTACTTCCCCGACCATGCAGGCAACACGCTGGAAGCCGCCTTCCAAGACTGGGCATTAGGCCAGATGGCCCTCAAGATGGGAAAGAAAAAGGAAGCCCGTTACTATGACCGACGCAGCCACGGATGGACAGCCTTGTTACACCCCGAAAAGAAACTGGTGTTCCCCAAGAGTTCCAACGGCGAATGGCTGCATACCGACGGCCTGAGCGGACGGGGATGGACGGAAAGCAACGCCTGGCAGGCCACTTGGTCGGTATCGCACGATATTGACCGGTTGGCCGACATGATAGGCGGAAAGAAGGAAGCAGCCCGCATGTTGAACCATGCCTTTGAACAGGCCGCCCCACAATCATTCGTTTTCGGCTACACCGATGGCTACGTAAGCTATGCCAATCAACCGGGCTGTTCCAACGCACATGTGTTCAACCATCTCGACGCACCGCGCCTATGCCAGTACTGGGTACGCCAAGTCAATGAAAAAGCCTATGGAGCCACTACACCGGACAAAGGATATGGCGGACACGATGAAGACCAAGGGCAGATGGGCGGCGTGAGCGCCCTGATGTCCATAGGACTATTCAGCCTGACGGGTACCTGCGACACTCACCCATATTACGATATCACGTCGCCCGTGTTCGATGAAATCATCATCCATCTCTCGCCCGACTATTACACAGGAAAGGACTTCCGTATCAAGACTTACCATAATTCTGCCGAAAATTGTTATATCGGCAAGAAACTGTTCAACGGGCAGCCCCTGGCCGACTTCCGCATCAGCCACAAGGATCTGACGCAAGGCGGACTTCTGGAATTATGGATGGAAAAATAAAAAACACAAATATGAGACAAAGCAATTACGACAAAACCCCATTCACAGCCGTGGAGGGGAAACTATGGAAAGGTTGGGAGGACATCTGCGGCGAAATCCGGCGCGTTTGTCCCACACGCCCCTGCGGACAGACTTACGTAATCCGCATCGAATGCTACCAAGGCGTACATCACGACGAACTGCGCGAAGCGTTTTCTTCGCTCTCCCCGTCCTTATGGATTGATACCGAAAGGCTGTTCAAGTCGCCCGGGACCATACAGGAAATGACCTTTCCTTATGTGACGGACGACCGCCTCTTCGGCTTCCGGTCACATTTCAAATATGCTGATTTTTTAGACCAAGAGAAGACGCGCGAGGCACAAGCCCTCATTGCCGCCACCGAAGGATGTGTTGTCGTCTACGGGCATGGCGCGGCCTTAGTGGCACCAGAAGCCGGCCTGACCGTATACGCCGACATGCCCCGTTGGGAAATACAGCAACGGGCGCGGCGGCACGAAATACACAATCTCGGCGTGGACAACCGCGCAGAAGAGCCTTCGCGGCATTACAAGCGCGGCTACTTCGTGGACTGGCTTGTATGCGACGACTTGAAGAAAAAGTTGCTGCCCACGGCAGATTATTGGTTAGACACCACGATTCCCGGCCGACCGAAGATGATTAAGGGCAACACGTTGCGCCTCGGGCTCGAACAGACCGCCCGGCGACCATTCCGCGTCGTGCCTTTCTTCGACCCTGCACCATGGGGCGGACAATGGATGAAAGAAGTGTGCGGCCTCGATCCTAAACAAGCCAACTATGGTTGGTGCTTCGACTGCGTACCGGAAGAGAACAGCCTCTTCCTGCAAGTCGAAAGCGAATTGTTCGAAATCCCTGCCAACGATTTGGTGTTCCACCAGACCCACGCCTTGCTTGGCGGTCCCGTAGAATCGCGTTTCGGACAAGACTTTCCCATCCGTTTCGATTTCCTCGATACCATGGGCGGCGGAAACCTGAGCCTTCAGGTCCATCCCACCACGCAGTATATCCGCGACACATTCGGCATCTATTACACACAAGACGAAAGTTATTACCTGCTCGATGCGGAAGAAGGAGCCACCGTCTACCTCGGCTTGAAGACCGGCACCGACCCTACGGAAATGATTGCCGCCCTCAACCGCGCACAGGAGACGGGCGAACCCTTCGAGGCAGAAAAGTACGTCAACCGCTGGCCTGCCCGCAAGCACGACCATTTCCTCATCCCCAACGGCACGGTACACTGCTCCGGAGCCGGAGCCATGGTGTTGGAAATCAGTGCCACGCCCAGCATCTTCACATTCAAGCTGTGGGATTGGGGACGCTTGGGACTGGATGGCCGCCCCCGCCCCATCAACATCGGGCACGGCTCTCATGTCATCCAATGGGAACGCCAGACAGACTTTGTCCGCCGGCATTTGGCCAACCACGTGGAACCTGTGGCCGAAGGCGAAGGTTGGCGCGAGGAACGCACAGGCCTGCATGAGAACGAATTCATCGAGACATGCCGCCATTGGTTTACCGGCACCGTGCGTCACCACACGGGCGGCGGCGTAAACGTACTCAACGTGGTGGAAGGCGACGAACTCATCGTAGAAAGCCCCACGCATGCCTTCGAGCCGTTTGTCGCCCACTATGCCGAGACATTCATTATTCCGGCTTGTGTGGGTGAATATACAATCCGTCCCTACGGAAGTTCCATAGGCCGGGAATGCGGCACGATTAAGGCGTACATCCGTTTCAAATCCTAAATACCATATCAACATGAATTACACCCAAGACCCGCGTATCGTCCTGACGTTAGATGCAGGTGGTACGAACTTTGTGTTTTCTGCCATGGCTAACGGGCAGGAAATCGTCAGCCCTCTGTCTGTCCCCGCAGTGACAGACGATGCAGCACGGTGCCAACGCACATTGGCCGAAGGCTTCCGAAGCATCCGGGAAATACTGCCCTATGCTCCTTCGGCCATCAGTTTCGCCTTTCCGGGACCGGCCGACTACGCGCACGGCATCATCGGCGACCTGCCCAACTTCCCGGGCTTCCGGGGAGGCGTGGCCTTAGGCCCCTATCTGGAACACGTTTTCGGCATTCCGGTTTTCATCAACAACGACGGCAACTTGTTCGCTTACGGCGAAGCCCTGACCGGCATCCTACCGGAGGTAAATGACCGGTTGAAAGCCTGCGGCTCGCAACGGCGTTACCACAACCTGATTGGTGTGACGCTCGGCACGGGTTTCGGGGCAGGCGTAGTCATCCGGAACGAGCTGCTCACGGGCGACAACTCTACCGGTGGCGACATGTGGTGCCAACGCAATCACAAGTATCCGGAATATATCGTAGAAGAAAGCGTGAGCATCCGTGCCGTGAGACATGTCTATGCCCGGAAATCCGGTTCAGCAGAAAACCTTTCCCCCAAGGATATCTTCCAAATCGCCGAAGGGACACGGAACGGCAATCCGGAAGCAGCCCGGGCAGCCTTTGCCGAACTGGGTCAAATGGCCGCAGAAGCCTTAGCTTCCGCCCTCACCCTGATAGACGGCCTTGTAGTCATTGGCGGAGGCTTGTCGGGTGCCTATAAATACATCCGCCCCGCCTTGTTTGAAGGTTTGCGCGGCACACTGGGCATGCGCGACGGCAGCCGTTTCCCCCGTTTGCAGATGGAAATATACGACTTGGAAGACGAGAAAGAATTTGAGGCCTTCGCAACCACCCCAAAACGCCTCATTCCTGTCCTGGATACCGACAGGACCATCCCCTATGACGCGTTCAAACGTACGGGAATAGCCCTCACCCGGCAAGGGACCAACCGTTCCATTGCCTTGGGAGCCTATACATTTGCCTTGCGGCAATTAGACAGGCCATGACATTTTGTTAATATTCCCATTCAGGAATCCCTTTTTTGTCCCCAAGGCCGGAAGCCGCTGGAAATACGCGATTCTCGCGGATTAGGGGACGGACAATTTGCCAAACACCAGAGGCTCCTGCCTTTCACGAAACACAACGAAAAGGCACAACTTCCGCTAATATGAAAAAGGTAATGTAAGCATAAAACAAGATTCACAAGACAACCTGTCATTCCTTTTTAGCACAGCAAAACACCTCAAATAGAGAAAAAACGGGCCTTGGAGGTGCATCGCCACCCCGTTTTCGGGAAAACTTCGCACCGACATGCAGAGGGTTGGCGAACAACATGCGGACAAAAAAAATGTTTTTTCAGCCAAACGAAAAATCATTTGGCTGAGACTGAATCACAAATTCACTCAATAAATGCAAAAAAACAAACCGAAAACCGCCTAAAGGGTTAAAAGAACCAAACGAGAAGACTTCACAACCACTCTATTTACCTTCCTTTGCAGGATTCCGTTTTGACATTATGTCAGCCTCAGTCCGGCCTGAAAGACAAAATTAGGGGGCAGCCCCCGAAATCAGGAACCACCCCCACATCCCACGCCGAACCGGGATCAGCGGATGACCTCGCCTTGAGGTATCCGGTGTTTAGGTCGTAAATCTTCCACGTACAAGCCGGACATATGCTTTTCCGAACCGTCGAAATTAAAACGCGACTCACCGGAAGGTATAAAGAAATCCACGGTCTTCACTTTTTTGGGAAGCGGAGGGAAAACCAATACGAAACGAACAAACTTGTCCCTGCTGTCCTTTATCCAAAAACATGTATCCGTAGGATAATACTCCACTTCGCGCAACATGTAACGGTCGCCTCTCTTGTTGTCGATAATGGCCCATCCTGAATTAAAATTAAAAAACCACCAGTCCTCTGGGCAACGGTACGTAGCCGTGACATAAGTCGCGTCCTTCGCACGGTAAAGCTCATAAGCCCCCCTACCGAAAAGCACCTGCCCCTCTTGCTGATTCACTGTATAAGGTGCCTTATAGATAGGGAACGTGTGCTCATTGTCCATTCTGTAATAGGGCGAAGCCTTGCGTTCCTGATACAGCGCGGCACGGTTCTCCGGACGCATATCGTAGGCTCTCCGCCGGCTTGTGGCACATGAACTCAGCCATAGCACAACCGCCAACATTCCTATAAGGCTTTGGGCACTATTCACACTCATAACATGTCCTTTTTGATGTCACTTTGCAAATATGACGTTTTTCTTATAGATAACCAAATATTTTCCCATAAATTTGAAAAGAAAAATATGAGTGTCTCCAAATCAAAAAGGCTGTCCGCAGGATAGCAGACAGCCTTTCGGTTATCATTTTCGTTGATGAAACAATTTATTCGCCTCTTTGTTCGTCATTGCGCGGGCGACGTTCGCGGCGTTCGCCTCTCTCAGGACGCTCGCGACGGGCGGGACGCTCTACGTAGCCTTCCGGCTTTTCGAGCAACACGCGACGGGACAACTTGAACTTGCCTGTCTTCTGGTCGATATCCACCAGTTTCACCTGAATGTGGTCGCCTTCTTTCAGTCCGGCTTCTTCCACCGTTTCCAGACGCTTCCAGTCGATTTCGGAAATATGGAGCAAACCGTCGCGACCCGGCATGAATTCCACGAATGCACCGTAAGGCATCACGCTGCGAATCACACCGTCATACACCTCACCGACCTCGGGCACAGCCACGATAGACTTGATTTTACCCAAAGCTGCGTCTATCACGTCCTTATTGGCGCCACTCACCTGTACGACACCTACACCGTCTGTCTCCTCGATGGTAATGACAGAACCTGTATCCTCCTGGATACCTTGGATAATCTTTCCACCCGGGCCGATGACAGCACCGATGAATTCCTTCGGAATCGTAATCTGGACGATGCGAGGCACATGCGGCTTCAACTCCGGACGCGGTGCAGGCATGCACTCGGTCAGTTTGCCCAAGATGTGTTCACGCCCGGCTTTCGCCTGCATCAGGGCCTTCTCCAGAATCTCGTAACTCAAACCGTCGCACTTGATATCCATCTGGGTGGCAGTCAGACCGTCGATAGTACCGGTCGTCTTGAAATCCATGTCGCCCAAGTGGTCTTCGTCACCCAAGATGTCGGACAACACGGCATACTTTTCCTCACCCGGATTCTTAATCAAGCCCATGGCAATGCCGCTGACAGGCTTCTTCATCGGCACACCGGCATCCATCAGCGCCAACGTCCCGGCACAAACCGTGGCCATGGAAGAAGAACCGTTGGACTCCAGGATATCGGACACGACACGCACCGTATAAGGGAAATCTTCAGGGATTTGCCCTTTCAGGCCGCGCCAAGCCAAATGGCCGTGACCGATTTCACGACGGCCCACGCCGCGTTGCGCCTTGGCCTCTCCTGTGGAGAACGGCGGGAAGTTATAGTGCAACAAGAAACGCATCTTGCTTTGGTCGAGCACTTCGTCGATAATCTTCTCGTCCAACTTCGTACCGAGCGTACAGGTAGAAAGCGACTGGGTCTCGCCACGCGTAAAGATGGCCGATCCGTGGGGACCCGGCAGCGGACTTACTTCGCACCAGATGGGACGGATGTCCGTAGTGGCGCGACCGTCGAGACGCTTGCCTTCGTCCAACACGCAACGGCGCATGGCATCGCGCTCCACATCGTGGTAGTAACGGTCGATCAACGTATTTTTTTCAGCCAGTTCGTCTTCCGACAAATCGGCGTGTGCTTCAGCATACGACAGTTTGAAGTTCTCGCGGATTTCCATGAAAGCATCCTCACGGGCATGCTTGTCGCGGTTGCCTTCCTGGGCGATACGGTACGCTGCGTCGTAGCAAGCCTTCTTCACTTCTTCGCGCAAGTCTTCGTCGTTCACCTCATGGCAATACTCCCGCTTCACTTCCTTACCGGCTTCCTTCTCCAACTCTTTCTGGAGGCGGCACATCGGTTTGATGGCCTCATGGGCTACCTTCAAGGCGTTGAGCAAGTCCTGTTCGGTCACTTCCTTCATCTCGCCTTCCACCATCATGATGTTCTCTTCCGTGGCACCCACCATGATGTCCATGTCGGCCTGTTCCAACTGGGCAAAAGTCGGATTGACCACATACTCGCCGTTGATGCGTGCCACACGTACTTCGGATATCGGGCCTTCAAACGGTATATCGGAAACTGCCAATGCGGCAGATGCGGCAAAACCGGCCAATGCATCCGGCATGTCCACGCCATCGGCAGAATACAAAATCACATTCACATAAACTTCTGCGTGATAGTTACTGGGGAACAAGGGACGCAAAGCGCGGTCCACCAGGCGGCAGGTCAGAATCTCATAGTCAGAAGCCTTACCCTCACGCTTGGTAAAACCTCCGGGGAAACGGCCGGCAGCGGCGAATTTCTCTCTGTACTCTACCTGCAAAGGCATAAAATCTGTTCCGGGAACGGCATCTTTGGCGGCACAGACAGTGGCCAAGAGCATCGTGTTGCCCATAGTGAGCATAACGGCTCCATCGGCTTGTTTGGCCAATTTCCCGGTCTCGATGCTGATGGTTCTCCCATCAGGCAATTCGACTGTTTTCTTAATTACGTTCATTTGGTTTCTTAAAATGTTTCATCAATAAATCGGGCAAATGTACGCATAAATATTGATAAATCAGACTTAAAGCCCGTAAAAAATGGCACAACATGGCTTTTTTCCGAAAAAACCGTAGTTTCATACTCCGAGAGAAGCCGAAAGACCCTATCTTTGTAAATGGTTTGTAAACACATGATGCCGAGATGAAAAAAATGACATGCGCCATGGCCGCCCTCATGATACTGGCTACGGCTTGTAAAGACAAGAAAGAACAATTTGAAATCAACGGACGGATTGCCGAAGCCGACGGCAAGACACTCTACTTCGAGGCTGTCACCTTGAACGGCATAGAAGCACTTGACTCTATCCGCCTGGACGAAAACGGCGACTTCCGTTTCCATGGCATGCGTCCTTTCAATCCGGAATTTTACCGCCTGCGTATCGACCGGCAAATCGTCAACTTGTCCGTAGACTCTACGGAGACCATACACGTGGAAGCCACGTGGCCCGCCATGGGCACCGGCTATGAGGTGGAAGGCTCACCCGACTGCCAAACCCTAAAGGAAATCAACGGCAAACTCATCGCCTTGCAACAATCCGTCAGGGACATCATGACCGACAAGACCCTGACGTTAGGGGAACAGGAACGGCTCGTCCGTGAAAAAATAGACCTCTACAAGGAGGAAATGAAAAAGAAGTACATCATGGAAGCCCCTGCTTCTGCCCCGGCTTACTTCGCCCTGTTCCAGACCGTAAACGGAAGCCTCATCTTCAACCCGGTAAGCAATCCGGACGACATCAAGTTCGTGGGAGCCGTGGCCACGGCATGGGACGCGAACTATCCAGGCACCAACCGCACGGAAAACTTGCACAACATTGCCATACAAGGCATGAAGAACACCAAACGCCCCACTCCCGTATCATTGGCAGACATCGACCCGGAAAAGATATCCGCTTCGGGCATCATCGACATAGAATTGCCGGACATACACGGTAAAAACCGCAAACTTTCCGACATCAGGAATAAGGTCGTACTGTTGGACTTCACTGCTTACTCCCTTCCGTCTTCACAAGAACGCATCATGCAGATGAGGGGACTTTACGACCGGTACGCCGCACAGGGATTTGAGATTTACCAAGTATCCATCGACCCCGATGAACATTACTGGAAAACGGCATGCGAACACCTGCCCTGGACTTGCGTCTATGAGAGCCGAGGAGAGGCTTCGGGCTATTTAGGCTCTTACCTCGTGCGCCGCCTTCCCACCTTCTTCCTCATCGACCGCCACGGCGACCTTGTGGCGCGGGACGAGCAAATAGAAGACTTGGAAAAAGCCATCGGGAAATTATGTGAATAGGGCATCACATGACACACGCCTTAACGCTTTGTGTATTTCGAGGGTGAAACGCCATATTCTTCCTTGAAGCAGCGTCTGAAATGACCCACATCGTTAAAACCGCTAGAGTATGCGGCTTCCGTCACGTTGAGCCCTTGTTCGGTCATCAGGTATAAACTGCGTTTCAGCTTTATCTTCCGGATGAACTCATTGCCCGACAGGCCGGTCAACCCTTTCAGCTTACGGTAAAGCGTGGACACGCTCATGTTCATCTTGTCGGCCATGAAAGGGATATCCAACTTATTCTGACTGATATGCTCCGTCACCACGTCGGTAAACCGACGGATAAACTCTTCGTCCAATTTGCTGAGACGAACCTCTCCGGCAGGCATTCCACGTTCTTCGTCTTTTGCCTTTCCCACAATCATCCGAGCCAGTTTCCTGCGCATGTCCAACAGGTTACGTACCCTGCTGTTCAGCAACGTGGCACTGAACGGTTTGGTCAGATAAGAATCGGCACCGCTATCATATCCTTCTTCCTTGTCCCGGATGGAATCTTTGGCCGTCAGCAAAATGACCGGTATATGGCTGGTACGTACATCTTCTTTCACCCTCCGGCATAGCCCTATCCCGTCCATCTCCGGCATCATGATGTCGCTGACGATGATATCCGGCACAAGACGTTGGGCTTCCCCCCATCCCTCCCTGCCATTCATGGCTGTTACCACCCGGTATCCTTCATCGAAGGAAGAGGCCACGTAATCCCGGATATCATCGTTGTCCTCAACAACCAACACAAGCGGCCTGATGTCAGCCTCTTCCCCTTCGTCAGCCACATGCTCTCCGGCCATCTCCGCCGCAACTTCCGAATGGAGAGCCGACGGATAAACTTGGTCGGCCCAAAGGCGGAATACGAAAACGGAACCTTTCCCCGCTTCACTTTCCACTCCCAGCACCCCTTCGTGCAAATCGGCCAAAGACTTCACCAAAGCCAACCCGATACCTGTACCTGAGGCCTGATGCTTTCCCTCTGCCTGGTAATAGCGGTCGAAAACATGAGGCAAGGCCTGAGGTGCAATCCCATATCCGGTATCGGACACGGAAATCTCGGCATACGGCCTTCCTTCTTCCTCTCCACGGCACAAACGCAAACATATACGCCCCTCCGGAGTATATTTCACCGCATTGCTCAATAAATTGTTCAGGATGGTTGTCACGACTTCCGCATCGAAATACATGCGGGACTCTTCTTCCGGGACTTCTATACGGAAATCCACTTTCGGGTTCCGGTTCAGTTCCTTGTAGCGCAAGCCTATCTCGGTCACCAAACGTCCCAATCTGCCTTTGGCCACCCGAAGCTGCCGGTTTTGCGTTTCCACCTTACGAAAATCCAACAATCGGTTAATCAGGTCGAGCAACTGCAAAGCACTCTTATGCACCAAGCCGACTTTTTTGCGGTAAACGTCTGACAAATTCCCGTCTCCGGCCAAGTCTTCCAACGGGCCGAGTATCAAAGTGAGCGGCGTACGCAGTTCATGCGTGATGTTCGTGTAGAAACGAAGCCGCTCGTTGTTCAGTTCCTGTTCGTCGCGCATCCTTTTTTCTTCTGCCTCCATGGCGGCTTTGGCGGCTAATTTGCGTTTATAGGCACGCATCCAAAGCCACAAAGCCGACAAGGCCAGTAATCCGTAAAAAGTCCAGGCATACCAAGTCAGCCATAACGGAGGATGGATGCGGACAGACATCGTAGCCACATTCTTTTCGTCCCACTCCCCATTCCTCAGCCTGGCCTTCACTCGGAAGGTATAAGTCCCGAAAGGCATGTTACGGAGCGTAATCTGGTTTTCCTCTCCGATATTGACCCATTCCCGTTCCAATCCTTCTATCTTGTAAGCATATTCCACCTGCCCGTTCTGTGCATAATCGGGCACGGAGAAACTTATACGGAAAGCATTGCGATGATAAGGCAATTCAATCTCCCCGTTTTCTCCCGGTAAAATCAATTTTCCGCCTCTCCCTGTACGGCTGTCCATTTCCCGGCACTCGATGATTTGTACACTGCCTGCACGGCGGGACATCGTATCCAATCCCAAAGGATTGAAACAGCAGATACCCTTCATCGAACCGAAATAAAGCGTACCATCCGCCCCCCGGCAAACTGACCGTTCAACGAGATTTCCCATCGGGACCCCATCACGGTAATCATAATTCTCAAACCGCTGTTTCCGTTCATCCCAATGAGAGATGCCATTGTTGGTGGAAACCCATATCCTTCCATGCGAGTCTTCTTGAACGGAACGTATGAAAACGTCCTCCAAACCATGCTCATGACCATAAAAAAGAAATGAATCAGGACAGCGAGTGTCCCTGACATACCCCAACCCGGCACGCGTGGCAATCCAAACCCCGCCTCGGGAATCCTCGAACAGTGCATTTACGGAACCGTCCGGAAATCCCGTATCGGTGTTCAGCTCAGCCGCTACACGCCGGTTACGGTCGAACACTTTAACTCCCCAGCCATAAGTCCCGACCCAAAGCTTGCCTTGCCGGTCGCGAAGGATACCATACACGCTTTTTTCCTCCAACTGGCGATTCAGCTCCGTCTCCTTATGTATCTTCCCACCACTATAAGTATACAATCCCAATACGGTCCCCATCCAAAACTTTCCGTCCTCCCTAAAAAAGGTAAACACACTCAAGTCCCGCACATCCAAAGGCATACGCTCAATCCTTCCCGTCCGGACTTCCATCTTCAGGAGGTCGTTACCAGAAACACCTATCAACAAAGCCCCCATGCCGTCACCGACGATGGCACTCACCCATCCATAGAACCGTGACAAATAAGGCGACAAATCAAAACGTTCCAACAACCTGCCGCCGCGATACAAGAACAATTCATTTTCCCCACCTACCCACAACCGGCCCTCTTCGTCCTTATACATCCCATACGCAGGCTTACTGCCCAAAGTCCGGAACAACGGACGATTGTGGCTGACAAAATCCAAGCCGCTGTTATAAATTCCAATCCAGATATTGCCAAATGAATCCTGTAGGATTTTGCGGATATTGCCGGACGAAAGTCCTTTCCCGTCCCCTTCCGGCAACAAGTTCTCAAAAACCACTTCTTCAGGATGCTTGAAAGCCATCTGATGCAAATCCAAGATACTCACACCGCCCATATCGCAAGCGATCCAAAGTTTACCGTCCGCCATCTCACAAATGTCGTAAACACAATCCGACACCAAAGAAGAAGGATTACCCCGGCCATGCCGGAATACCGTAAAATTGTCGGCAAAGGGATTCCACAGGGCCAATCCCCGTCCGGTCCCTACCCAGATATGCCCCATGCGGTCTTTGCAGATAGCATATACCCTGTCCTCCGGCAAACTCTGCGGTGAAGCCGGATCGTGGAAGAACCGGCGTACGGTCTTACTCTTCAAATCCACCATGCTCAGCCCGCCGCGATTGTGACCGACATACAATATTCCGGCATCCTCGAAAGCACACAAATTAGAATGATAATCCAAATGGACGCCCATCTCGGACAAGGTGGAAAACTTTTGTGTACGGGTGTCAAAATGAATGAGATCCGCATGATGGGGTGTAATCCAAATCCCTCCGTCGCCGGCCTTTGCCAAATGCACCACATTCTCTAACTTTAAACCGTTACGGTTTTCGTAGGTACGGAAACATCCGGTTTGGCCGTCCCAAGCACAAAGTCCGCTGAACTTACCGCCAATCCACAACACATCTTCTGCCTCATCATAAAGGAGCGTGTTCAAGGCATCGGACGTAAGTCCCGAATCATGCGCTTTGTAGACCATGAAACTGTTTCCGTCGAAACGGTTCAGCCCGACATCCGTAGCGACCCAGATGCAACCACGCTTGTCTTGTGCCATGCCAAGCACAAAATTATTTGAGAGACCGTTTTCCACTCCCAAGTGCTGCATCTCGTATGGCCGGGCTGTCATAAGCGTCACATGGCATTCCCAAAGAAAAAGCATAAAAAAACAAACGTACCGTCTCATGGCCTTAGAATTTTACGATCCAGTTTTCCGCAAAGATATGATAAATTAAACGGTTCCACCATCCCATCGTATGCTTTTTGCAACAATAGCCCTCTTTTTGACCGATTTCACACTATCTGCATATCCCCATGGAGAGTTTGACGGAATTCCCCTTCTTTCAGAATGATTCCGCACGCTTGCCGAGGAAGCAAGCCATTAACTTTGCGTCAAGCAAACCAAATGGAAGTATATTCACCATTGAATTTGGTGGAATCAGTGTGTCTACTTCCTTGCTACGTCATTTAATTAATAAAAACAACACTGCGGCCCGTGCTACACACACACTGATTTAGCCCGGTCGGCAGACGAACTTCAATTCTAACGAAATGAGAAACAAATTACTCGTTGCCATGGCATTATGCAGCGCAACTTCATCCACGTTGCCCTTGTGGGCGTCTGAAAACTGGCCCGACCCGGCCTTGACCTTTGTTGACCCGGCTTTGACTCCCGACGAGAACGGAGGCGGTGTATATTATGTCTACCATGTAGCCACCCGGAAATTCATGTGCGATGGCAATTGGAAAAACAACTGGGGCACGGAACTCATCGTGGCCGAAGAGGGAAAGAAGGTCACACTGAGCTACGGGCAGGACTATGAACTGAGCCGCCGTCCCGTCACGGACGGGTCTTATAACGACGCATACGGTTGGCGCATGTCCATGATGGAGGGGAAGACGAACAGCAAGCTCCATGAATTCTACATTCCCAGCGAACTTGTACTCTGTGTGGACCATGACAAACAAGGACACATCCTGTGGAAAATCGTGAAACAAGACAATGGTGCTTACCGCATCAAAATCGCCGATGAAGATCCCCTATATGGTGAAAGCTCACAATATGCCGGATGTTACATCGGAATCAACGAAGGCGACTTCGGGGTCAACCCGTTAGTCATCGAAGGAACGGAAGGTGTCGTGAATCCACAATACGACTGGAAGTTTGTGGAGCCAACTGCCTATGACATTTACCAAGCCAAAAAGAAGTTACAAGCCCAGTTAGACGCGGCAGACGCGGCAAACTTCCAAGACATAACGGATTATGCCAACCTTTATAAAAGTGAAAAAGTAACTGTCGAAGAACTGGAGAAAGCGACAGAGGACCTAAAAACAGACATATTGAACTTCAAATATGGTTCGGCCACATCCGCCCATCCTATAGATATCACAGAATTAATGGCAAATCCTTCATTTACGGACAACGACGAAGGATGGGACAAATGGAGGGAACCCGCCAATGAACAAGATAATTTCTCCCGTAAGACCGGTTCACATACGGCATCCGACGGCACGGAAATCTCTAATTTCTTCGAACGTTGGAATCCTTCCTCTCCTCAAAAGGATTGGTCTATCACACAAAACCTTACCAATCTGCCTGATGGAAAATACCGCCTGAAAGCCTATATATTCTGCCCAATCAACGAAGGGGACACCCAAGCCGAAGGACGTTACCTGTATGCCCGCACTTTGGTGGGCGAATCACGTCAGAAAGCCGAAATCACCCAAAGCCAAGTGTTCACCCCGACCACGTTGGACTTCTCCGTCGTGGGTGGTACGGCCACTGTCGGATTCCGTGTAGAAGGAGCTAATTCCCAATGGACAGCCGTGGACAACTTTTCCCTGCAATTCTTGGGCCAAGAAGGAGCACAAACCCTACATGACGTCTTAAAGCAAAACATTGCAGATGCAGAAACAAAATACGCCGAATACACAAATGCCAACGAGACATTCAGCAAAGACGGGCAACAAAAGTATGAAGAGACCATAAAGACAGCCAAAGAAGCGACCAATAACCCGCAACTGGACAACGAAACCCTGATGGGAATCATCCAATCAGTCCAACTTCGCATGGACTCCTTGGCTTTGGATATTGCAGCTTACAAGACCCTGCAAGCCAAAAGCAATGAACTGGAAACCGCATACGATGAATCTCCATACGCAGAAGCAGGATTACCCGCTTATGAGGACTATCTGGACAAATTACAGGAAGGTTACAGCCAAAAAACATTCAACCCCAACGAAGTGGACAGCATCCAACCGCGCGCCGACCGCATATTGAAGGAAGCCGTCGCAGAATCCTTGAAATCACCGGATGGCATCCGCGATGCCACCGGACTATTTACCAACACAAATTTCAGCAACGGCACCAACGGATGGACCAAATCGGGCAGCGGGCAACTCTCAAGCAAGCTCAACCGCATGGCAGAAGTATGGAACGCCAAAGACAGCGACTGCGAAGTGTACCAAGAAATCAACGGACTGCCCGAAGGCTCATATAAAATCACGATGCAAGGGTATTATTCACCCAGTATCACCAATGCAAACAATTGGAAAGAGAACTGGGGAACAGAAGGAGACACGAGCAACGACATCCTGGCATTCCTGATGGGCAACGACGCCCAAGCCAAACTCTGCCACATCATGGACTACCCGATAGAGGAAAGCGCGCTGCCCGGCACCGATGGATTTGAACAGATTACATGGACTGACGACCCTGCCTACCAAAACAAATGGCTGACCAGCAATTCCACCACATCGGCAGACTTGTTTGAAAACGACGAAACTTGTTACCTCAACAGCGTGGTTTGTTATGTAGGCCAAGATGGCAAGCTTCGTATCGGAATAAAAATAAAAGGTTCTGCCATCAGTTGGTGGGAATCGAGAGTGTTCTTCGACAATTTCAAAATCGAATATCTTGGTGCAGGCGACATGAGCGGAGCCACTTCAGCCATCAACGCATTGATAGAAAGTGCGGAAAGCATGCTCAATCAGGAAGACCTGACCACCCAGGAGGCGCGCAACAGCCTAACTGAAGCCATTTCTTCTGCCCGGGAAGCAATAGCTGCGGGCTTGACGCAAGAATCTTATGGCAAACATGTGAAAGCGTTGAACGAGGCTATCACGGCAGCTCAGAATGCCACTGAAGCCGCCACCAGATTCGATGCCTTGGTTACCTATCACGACATCAAATTCATGAGTACCGGAGATTACAGTTACGAGCAATTTGCCGGCACCCCGGAGTTCGATGCCTTTAAAGCCCTTATCAGCGAAAAAATGGTACCCGCTGTGGAAAACTTGCAATCCATGGACGAGATTGAAAAATTGACAGCTGAAATCAACGAGGCTTACAACAAGATGGTAGCGACTTCCATCGACGTATCGGGAGCAACACTCGACAGCCCGGCTGACATGACATCCATGCTGCAATCCCCAAGCTTTTCGGAAGTGAACGGGGACGGGGAAACCGTAGGTACCATACAGGGTTGGACTACAAACGGGAACCAATATGCCATGTCGGCCAACAACTATGAGTTCTACAACTTGAAAGAGGCCGACATCCATCAAACCGTTTACGGCTTGCCTAAAGGATATTACCGCTTGGCATTCGACGGATTATACCGTGCAGGCGATGCCATCCCTGCCGCCCTTTCACGACGGGAAGGCAAGGAACCGCAGAACGCACTGGTATATGCGGAATCCGGTGAAGGCAAATGGAACGAACCCTTGGCATCCATTTTCGAGGGCATGGGAGAATACAAATATACCACGGGCGACCAAGTCCTGCCGGATAGCCTTTTCCCCGAATCAAAAGCCTTGTACCACATCATAGTAAACAACGTATCGGGCGCTGACCTTGCATTCCAAGAAGGTTTGTATGCCGGTGACTTCTCGTTCTATGTATCCGAGACAGGACAGCCAGTCACGATTGGAGTGCGCAAAGACAGTCTTGTAGCCAACGACTGGGCCGTATTCGACAACTTTACATTATTATATTATGGCGACGGGGATGCCAACAAGCCGGATGACTTCGAGTCGGCCATCGACGGTGTCACTGCCGAGGGCAAGGCCAAGATAGTAAGTTCAGCATGGTACACCCTTGATGGCGTGCGCGTGAAGGAACCAAGACAACGCGGCATCTACATCCGTCAAGACCTGATGGACGATGGGACACGGAAAGCCATAAAGGTCATGGTACGTTAACCCATGCCATAACAAAAGCTTGTTGAACAAGCCATTGGCGGCGTTAGGCATCCATTTGTTTAATTCTGCCAATGGCTTTAAAACTTCCAAAAAGATGAACAAAGACTGGCTCAAAACATTCAAATCTTGCTGCGTAGTCCTGTTTCTGGCCGCACAGATAAACGTATTCACCGGTTGCCAAGACGACCTGCCGGCCGACAGCTACTACACTTTCACCGGAGAAATGATGAGCGACTTCCTGAAAAACAGGGAAGATTTCAGCCTCTTCAGGCGCATCGTGGAGCGTGCCGGAAAGTTGGACTTCCTGGGTACCCGGGGCGCACGTACCCTATTCCCGCCCATAAACTCCGGTGTGGAAGCCTTCTTGAAAGAAAAAGGGTATGCTTCGGTCGAAGACATTCCCGTCTCCTATTGCGACACCCTGCTGAAAGCCTGTCTGGTGGAACGAATCATCTATACTTATGATTTAGGAAAGACCCAACAGGAAAACAACCAGTTAGACCTGCCCTTGATTATACAGACCGACGGCGACACATTGGATGCCAACCACATGGTGCTCAGCATCATCAACCGGCGTGCGGCCATCATCAACGAACTTAAAAACGATTCCGTGGAAAATGGCGTAGTACATCCTGTAGACAAAATGCTGATTCCCAATACCAGTCTGGGAGCCACTTTATTGGATGAGAACCATAGCCAGTTTTCCATCTTCTATGAAGCCCTCCGGCGTACCGGACTGTTGGATTCTTTGGCTCGATACCGGGACGAAAGCTACGAGATATGGAAGGAGGACTATCCCCGATTCAAACCCAATATCGTCTGTGGCCACGACACGGACATCTTTACGGCCAAACGTCCCGACCACCGGTATAGCGGTTTCACCTTGCTGATTGTCCCGGACGAAGTCCTCTATGAAAAATACGGCGACCGCTTCAACGAAGACATGACCATGGAGGAGAAAATCGATGCCCTTTACCGGTTGGCGGAAGAAAAGTACGACGACCATGCAGCCGCAGAAATATTCGGATTAAACAAACCGGTGCCGGAAAACCCCGAAGGTAAGACCTATAAACAGCTGTTCTGGAACAAGCATTCCCTGACCGACCGGCACAACCCACTCAACATGTTCCTTTCTTACCATATCCTCGACCGGCTCTTCGAGAGCACGGCCAAACTGGTAAACTGTTGGGGGGTGCACACCCAATATGCCAATCCCACCGAATGGATCAGCACCTTGCTCGACTTTTCCACCATCAAACTGGAAAAAGTATATTCGACCGTAGACCCTGCCGTGGAACATCCCACGGACTTCTACATCAATCATAGCGTGGCCAGCATTTACAACTCCGGCCAACGGGTACGCGGTGCACACTTGTCCCTCCCCGACGCCGACAACTTTTCACTCAACGTAGCCTATTATTACGTGGACGACGTATTGGCCTACGACGAGACCATGCGCAACAATATCATGAACACGCGGATGAGAATCGATTTCTACACCGTATGGCCGGAACTGACAAACAATAAAATAAGGTTATGCGGCAACGTGACACAGCCATACGGCTCATACGACAACACGGAAAACGGGACAGAAGGTGGAGGATACAACTACTACATTCCCTCCAACTACATCAAAGGACTCAAAATGAACGAGAACGCCATATTTTTCGCCCAACGCCCTAAAATAGGCATGACTTCCGCATTCGACGATTGTGTCAGCATCTTAGGAACATACGACTTGACGTTCCAACTTCCCAACGTCCCCCCGGGCACGTATGAACTGCGTTTGGGATACGGCAGCATGCCCGACCGGGGCATCGTGCAGATGTACGTGGACAATGTACCCCAGGGACTACCGTTGGATATGCGCGAAGAAGGGGACAGCCCCATCATCGGAGGGCTTTACAACGGATGGAACGGGTGGCGGAACTCTGAAGAGAATGCTAATGGAATATATACCTCCGAAGAACTGGAAGAAAATGCCAGGGTCATGAAAAACAACGGTTACTATTGTGGCCCTAAGAGCCTCTATTCCGGCAACGACGGTACGAGCGGCCCCCAATACAGTGCCGCCAAATGTACTCTCCTTTATAACCTGAGGGCTACGCTGCGCCGCAAAATTTGCAACGTGAACATAAAGGCAAATACCCACCATACCATGCGCATACGTTCGGTGTTCACCCCGACCGGAAGAGGAGTCTTCCATCTCGATTACATTGAGTTGGTGCCCCTCGGCATTTGCGGTCCCGGTGGCCTCGGAGAAGACCAATATTAACCTACCTGCAATATCCCCGAAGAAAGTTTCGCCACTTTCTCGGGGATATATACACGAATCCTACATCAACCCACAATATGCAATACAAACTTATCTTTTCATGCCTCGCATTCCTGTTCTTTTCCGCCTTCACCCTGAAAGAGAAGACGGTTACCATTTTTTTGATTGGAGACTCTACCATGGCAGACCGGAGCACAGCTTCCGGAAGTCCGGAACGGGGATGGGGCCAAATGTTACCTTGTTTCCTCAACGGACGCATCCGTGTAGAAAACCATGCTGCATGCGGACGCAGTTCCTTAAGCTTCATCCGTGAAGGACGATGGCAGGCCGTACTCGACCGACTGCAAGCCGGAGACTATGTCATTATACAATTCGGACACAACGATGAGAAAACCGATACGGCATTACACACTGTGCCCGGAGGTTCTTTCGATGAAAATTTGAGACGGTTCGTGCGTGAAACCCGTGAGAAAGGGGCTCATCCCGTCCTGATGAACTCCATCGTAAGGCGTAATTACCCACCTACTCCGGAGACACCTCACCAATACATTTATGAAAAAGAGGGCAACACACTGGTGGACACACACGGTGAATACCTCTTGTCGCCTCGCCGCATAGCCCACGAAATGGACGTGCCGTTCGTGGACATGGCCAAGCTGACCCACGACCAGGTCGCGGAAATGGGACCGGAACTATCTAAAAAACTGTTCATGTGGATACCGCCCGGACGATATCCTTCCTTACCGCAAGGCAAGGTAGACAACACCCATCTTAATATATGGGGGAGCAAAGTCTTTGCGGCCATTGCCGCCAAGGCTTTGTCCCAAAAAGTGCCCCGGTTGTCCAAATACATCCGGCATATTGACCCACAGACCGTCCAAGACACCGAAACAACCTGTTTCGGCCAAAGTACGGGCACGGTGATAGTCAACGGCATCCCGTGGTTCGACGACCGGGGCGGCATCGTCAACGC